>ERZ773003.82-NODE-82-length-78291-cov-4.990567_pt1 | contig 78291 bp, 86 predicted proteins | sample MGYA00580668_ERZ773003 | MGnify/ENA primary metagenome ERZ773003 (study PRJEB29015, sample SAMEA2738002) | human oral metagenome | biome: human oral; feature: human-associated habitat; material: dental | place: China | collected 2126 ...
AATGTGTTAAATTTTAGTATTGAAAAATCGTTAGAATTTTTTGTAACGAAATTTTACGCGTATTAATCTAACTTGAAAAGTTATAAAATCCCACTATGATATGATAATAGAGAATAAGGCGTTTAGATTGGGTTATAATTATTTAATACTCTATCTCTGATAATGGATGGGTACCAAAAACCATACTACGCATACAGTTTTTTTTGAATAAAAACGAGTAACAGCAGGGGTGAAGTGTGGTATCGAAAGCACACGCGTATCTGTGTTGATACATATAATAACCTCAGGGGCGAAGGGTAATTTCAGCGACCCGCAATATCAAAAAGCACACATTTACTGTGCGTGAAAACGGAGACGGATTTCAAAAAAAGCATACACGAAATGCTAGGTAAGAAGCCAAGTGGGTGACGAGAGGAGTATGTGTAAGCACATTTGAATCAAGAGTGGGCAAACTGAGACTTCGCTTTCTCGAGATTTATAAGGTCGTGCGTGAGATATCCGAAGGACGGGTATGGTCGGAACTGGCGGGACTCTTCAAAAAGGGTCAAATCGAGTAAGGCCAGTTTGTTTCGGGTATGGTGTTTAGGAACGCAAGGCGTTCCTGCATTTTAGGATGGCGTCCGAGCGGAAAATTTTTTTTCAAATGTTATATATTTCTAACATTTTTTTTCAAAAAAACCAGAAAAATTTTTGACAAGAAAAAAACGATAGACTTCCCCTTGCAAAAGCCTATCGTTTCTTTATACTTTCTTCTAGGTAAAGTTTGATTTCCTCAAACTTAGACTGTAAACTTTCAGACTACGTGAACGAATACCCCTAGATTTATTCGTAGCATCCCTATGATAGCTAGCTTATGTATTCGCTTCTCCTCATTGAAGAGTGCTAATATATAGGCGGTGCCTACTATTCCTACAACTCCTATCATCTCATATCCATCCATACCCAATTAAATGCCGGTCTGTTATCCACGATATCCGTATTCTTCCCCGTAAACGGTGCTCCTAAGCTCCATCTTACTTTCCAAACACTACTTCAAGCCCTGTTCTCCTGTTGCATTTGTTGAACAAACTCCTTTGCATATCCCTTTGTATCCACCTTATATCTATCTTGGTAGTATTCACGACTAGCAAATCTTATATCCTCTTCTACCTTAGTGATGGTATAATCCAGCTCATCCTTCAAATCAAGGTCTTTTGCATTCTCCCTTTGCTTCTCCAACTCATCACAAGTAGCCCTCAAGTCCGCTAGTTTAATATAATCTATATCGTTCTTAAAATAAAATCTAACGAAACCATACTCATCAATCGTAGCATAATGCCCCTCGTTAAACTTACAAACCGTCTTCTCCTTAGCCGGCTCTGTGCAAGTAAACTCATCAAGGTTTATCCTTTGCGGTGTTCCTCCAAACACTCCACAAGGCTCAGCCTTTACGGTCTTCATAAAATCTTTTAAGTTTGTCTTCTTTGTGATTGTTCTTTCCATTTCCTATAGTCTTAAAATCTAAATACTGTCCCTTAATGGAACAACTATAGTATACTGATTTCCTGTAAAAAATCAACCCCTACCCAAATAAACCCCTGTCAGTACCACGACTCCTGTCGTCCCTGCGTGCCAAAGGCACGAAGGGCTAGGGTTACTGCTTGGGCGTTTCGTTTGGGTAGGGGTTGATAACAGCCCAAGGGCTGCCTTATTTCCCTACGGAAATGCGGGGTTAGTGTTCCAACCCTTTAGGTCAGTAGGGAAATCAGGCAACCCTGCTACCGGTTATGGGGCAGACACCTACGTTCTCACCGGGATCCTACCCTCTGCTCTGACGTATATGACAGACCGCGCCAGCGGTCTTCCTATTCTTCCTAAGAGTATTAAAGCCTTATATCTTCTCTCTACTACCGTAGATATATACTATCCCTAATGCTAGTCAGTTGGAAGTAGTATCCCCCCCAGGGACGTATGCAGGTAGGGGAGGTACCCCCCCGAAATCTAAAAACCGATTTTTCTAGGTATAACCGCGCCTCCTTAGGCTCCTCCATATAACCTCCGGCCCACCGTTCCTATAGGTCTCGCCTCTCCTTTCTAACTCCGCCCCAGTTCCCGTTGTCCGTAAAATGAATTTCCCGGTCGTTCATCGTCGACCTTACATTTCCCCGTCCGACTCCGTCCGTGTGTCTAAGATTTTTTTTGCCTCTAAAACGACCTATCATTTCTCCCCCAATTTTCTGCCTTCAGAAAAATTTTTCTACCCCTTTTACAAAAAAATTTTCCCCGTAAATTTCCCCGCCAAAAAAAATTCCCTCTACTTCGACTGTATCATCGCTCCCCCTACGGGGGAGTATGACTCGGAACCGACTTGTCTCTGCAGACCTAACTGGTATATCGCCCGGAGGGCGCTATACACTTCCTCTTGACTTTCCGATTTCTTTCAGTATACTGCCGTAAAATATTTTTATATTTTATCCGACACACTATGACCTCACGCACACCGTTACTAGACCAGCTCTTGGCTATCCGTAACCTCCTCGCCCTAGGAGACCACGAGTTAGAGCAGATCGTCAACCTTAGGCAGGAACAAGCAGAGTCCGAAGGACTTGCCCCTTCTAAGTCTTCTGTATCTCTCTCCGCAGAAGCTCTCTACGACTCGTATACCAAAGATATCAACGCCACTATCAGACAGTATGCTGACCACTACGCTCTCCGTAAAGAACTCCAACGTTCTGTCTTCGACGCCTACAATATCGATCTTGAATATCGGTGCCAATTCAAACACCGCCTCACTGTACACGAGGCCCTAAAGGAAATCGCCGACGCGACCTCTTCCCCTGAAGACCGAGAGCGCTACCGACTGTTCACTAAAGATCTGTATCTCTGGATCTGAGAGATCACCGGTCTCGGGCATACACCTTGTGGTAGGTGCCTATTGGACGCGGAGACTGAGAAACCCGCAGCGCCTTCTGTATCTTCTCCAAAGAAAAACCCCTCTGCTTCGAACGTAAATTCCACTCCAACAGGACCCGCTCCTGCTTCCAAAAAAACCCTCTGAGAAGTCCTCGACTCTATCTTCGCCGACCTCTCCAAAGGAGAAGTTGGTAAGACTCCTACGGCGCTCAAACTCGAAGACCTGAATCCACTGTATTCCAAGTTCCTCTGTGACTATTTTGATCTATGTACTGAGAAGGAGTTCAGCGTAGTCCTAGGTATTGCAGACAGTAAATACCCAGACCTTCATTTCATAGAAGACAAAATCCTCTGGTATCTAGTGGAGACTAGGAAAAATATCTATCCAGAGTGGTTATCGGTCAAAGAGCTTCAGAAACTCCTAGACTTTCCCCCTGCAATCCCGCTCTATGCGTATGTTATGTCTTACCACCTCTATTCCGATAAATCACTCTCCCTCTCAGAATTCGTAAACAGGATCTATCAAGACAAACCGTCTCTCGTATTCACTGGGGATTTCAGGGTAGATGATCCTTTCACACCGTTCTTGCTGTATACTTTCAAACCAATGGGTCAACTCTTAGAACCAGAAATCGTGCAGGCTGGAAGGTATTTCTGAAACAATCCTACCCTAGGTAAGATGATGATCTTGAAGAAAAGAGCAAACCGAAACCTGACCTTTTCTCAGGCATATCCTGAGGATCATAAATATAAACTCATCAGCGATCCGTATCTGAGGACATTCTTCTCCGTAGATTATTACGACGATCTGATGAAAGGGTCTGACTTCCCTCTTCATACTATCTCCGACTTCCATCTCCCTGACGTATCTGCAAACAAAGCTAAAGAACTCAGGATCTCAATGTATCTCGCCTCTCCTAGAAAGCTACCCTTCAGAACTTGGGAAAGGGACTATCTGACAGAAGACGACAGAAACCTCGAAAAGCTTTTAAAAATCAATAAAATCTAATCACTATGGCACGACGATCAAAGCGATTTACCAAGAAGCCCTCCGAACTCACGAAGGCGACTGAATCCCTTAACGAGGCAACGAAGGACCTAGAGACAGCTCTGAAAGAGATAGAGGTAGCACTGGATAAACTAGAGGAGTTACAGAAACTCAGAAAACAGGTAGCCTACCAACCACCTAAACCTCCTCTCTTACCGACTCCTTCTCGTCCTGAGGACCCTGATCTCACCCTTCACCCAGTTCCTGTCTATGCTCCTAACACTATCGTACCAGTCCTCATATCCACATTTTTTAGATCGTAACTCCTGTAAATGCTGTGATTTATCTATTCAGACTATACGAAAACCTGACAGCTCATCTACAACGGTGAGCACCTTTCGTATACTCTGGATTCCACAGCGGCACTACAGTTTCATAAAAAACACGCAGCTTCCTACCATACCTTCCGTATAGAAAACCTCTACGGTAAAGTGTATGAATTCCAGTTCCCAGTCCTATCCAATACTTCCCTCTCTCTCACTCCAGAGCAGCTCCAATCCCTAGGATACAAAGATATCACCTCTAAACGGTATAAGAATATCCTGAGGCTCTCGAACTTAGGGATGGTAACCGACTATACGCTCTGAGCGTGGAAGGCCGTCTGCCTGACCTACCGTATCTGGTACTCAGAAACCGAGGACTTCTATACCCTCACGACTGCCGTACCTTCCTCTACCACTTCTCCCCACTCCTGACTCAACACTGCGACCGACAAACCGCAGGACGCTATGACTCAGGTATCTTGGGAGAACTTAGAGAGGCAGATGAGTATGTCGTATGACACTGACTCCACAGACCGCCCTTCAGTCGGAGACTATATCAACCTGAAGGAATGGCTGATGAATTTTCAGAGACCAGATCCACTCGAGTACCGTGCGTCAAAGACTGCGGAGAAACAGGAGTTTAAGATCTGAGAGGATTACTACATAACGCTTCCAGAGAACCCCGCAGCTAAAAACAACAAGTGATACCGTAAAGTAAAAATCCCAGACAACTATACCGCTGCGCTGAGGTACCAACTCTTCAAAGGAGCGCTCAGTGAATGGAATGCCGACCCGAAGCACAGACTCCACCAGAGGAATACACTCCTCCAAGCGTGGCAGGCTGACGCTAAGCTAAGGATGGGAAGAAAGACGGTGATCATCGTACCTCGTAGATGAGGTAAAACCAGTTTCTTGGCGATGGAAATTATGGGGGAATTACTCAACCATAACTATAGGTCTGCTACAAGACCAAGGTCAGTACTGTTCATTACGAAGGATAGTGACGCTATCATTCAGGTAATGGACTATATCAATGCACTGGTAAAAGAATTCGACTGGCTGAAAAGGATGATGTATTATGAAAAGAGTTCTGATACCTTAATGCTCAGGACTATCGATCCTGTGACTGGTAAATGGACTATCCTTTCACAATGTAAATTCTTCTCTGCTCTCGGTAGAGCGCCAGCTGTCGGACAATCCGCAGACGCTGTATTCTTCGACGAGGCAATGTATATTCCGACAGGGGTAAAGGATAATATTATGAAGATCGTTACGAACGAAGGAGCGAGACTACTCGTGGTATCTACCTTCTACGACGAAGGAGGAGGAAGACCACTCTACTATCGACCTATCGAGCTTTGTAACAAATTCGAACAGGAATCTTCTCAGATCCTAGATCCTTTCGTACATTTGCAAGAACTGTATTATAAACACCGCCACGGTAAGAATGATATGACCTATACACTTCCAGATGAATGTGTGGGACTCAGATATACTGTAGACGACGTAGAGGTTATCGTGGATAAGGAATGATCTAAGGCTGAACTGGAGGATAACCCAGAGGCCTATATGAGACAGCTCTACTGTAGATACCTCGAAAAGGAAACAGTGTTCAACTATAAGCCAGCACTGATCAATTCGGTATTCATCCCTATGGGACACGATACTCAGTTCCCGACTCCTCACTATATCTTAGGGGAGGGGGATGTCGCGAAACGCTACGTCCCTGACTGGAAGCGTATCGTAACCGCGTATGACCCAGCTCTTAGTTCGGATATGTCTGCGTGGATGGATTCAGCGTATGATGAGAAAAGGAATAAGATTATCATATTCAAAGAGCTTCAGCTGAATCTTACGAATAAGGGATCTTTTATCCCGCAGGCGAAACTTATCAAGGAACACCTCGAAGACTATCTAGGTAAATTCAAGGTTCCGATCCTGAAATCTCTGGACTCAACCCATCCTGCGGTAGTGGACGCTATGACCTGACAAGGGCTAAACTTCCAATATGCGTATCGCTGGATCTGAGGTGACGCTATCGCTGCGACGAAAGACACTCATAAACCGAATACTTGGAAAGTTCCAAAGAGGCTGATGGTAGAAGCAGCTCAGACGCTGTTCGATAATAATATGGTAGAGATCTGGGAAAATCAATGCCCTACGCTAGTAGACCAGTTACCGAAGTTCTTGGAATACAAAAACTTCTCTAACGGTAAATCCAAATGGATGGCAGACACCAGCTCTAAAACGAACCACGACGACTTCGTAGCTACTATGCTAATGTGTCTCTGGACCCGATGGAATCATCTCTGACTCAACAGGAATAAGTTCCAATCGCCGGAAGAGGATCCATCCTCTTCTTCGACCCCGACCGCCGCTTCTCTGAACATAGCTCCTGCAGGTACTATCCCTAATCCGTTCCTAACACAACCTACGCCGAGAACGACATACACGAATATCGACATAGGATTTATATATTAGCTTTTTATACTCTCTCCAACTCTCTCCACTATGTGACTCCTAAGCGCCATCTGATCGCTCATCAGGCGTAAACTCTCAGACGAGAACATTAATCAACCTACCCCTTCTGTCCCTTCACAAACTCCAACTCAACCTTCTTCTTCTCCCGCCACTCCTTCCATCCCTACTCCTACCCCTACCCCAACATTCTGAGGTATCCGAGGTCTAGCGGCTAAGGCGGTGACTGACTATATCCTGCCAGCTGCGAGTAAGATAACTCCGACTCAGAGTTCTTTTAACACTGCAGTGCAACAGGCTTCGGAGAACAATCCGCAGAGATTCAATCTGTATTCTCCAACGTATGCTTCAGGTATTCAAATGCCTGACGCCTTTGAGGAGTTGAATGCTTCAAAAGAACTCGAATCCTCTTCTACACCTTCAACTTCTCCTCAAAAAGAGAAGTACATAAAGACCGGTGCTGACAAGGATTTCGAATACTATATGTCAACTTCTGGTAAACTGAAGGCTAAGTATCTGGGGAAGAACTTCGATCCGACTTCTGCACAATCGATAGGACTATCCGATGACGGATATGATATCGTTTTTTCTAAAGACAATACCCCTGAATGGCTTGGTAAAGATACTATCAAGAGTAAAAAGGGGAATAAGATTTTTGATAAATTCAAACAGATCGAAAGAGAAAGGGTCGCTAAAGAAAGACTCTGAGGCGTAAGCTTCGAGGAGTTCGCTAAAAAGAATGGGCTAGACTATTACGGAGATAACAGCCTCTGAGCTTTCGCTAAGAACGTCTCTGACGCTGGGGCCTTAAAACTCCAAGACTTCGCCAGTACTATCTCTAACTGGGCAAATCCAAACGAACAGGATTTGATATCGTTTAACGACGCCGATTCCAAAACTTCTTCTCAGACTCGTACCTCTTCAGTATGAGTCGGTTCAACGCTGAACGACAAACCAACGGATTCGTTGGTTTCCGTAAACACTAAAATCAATATCTTCACAAATAAAGATAACGAGATTACTGCGGCTCAGAAGAAAGAACTTGCTGAGGCTTATAAGAAACTTAGAGACGAAGCTGATCCTAAAAAAAGAGAAGCACTCTTCAAAGAACTAGACGCTACGGTATTCTCTAAGTATCAGTTCACAGCTCCAGATACAGGAGCTACTGGTAAACTCACTGCTCAAATGTTCTTCGACAAAGTCCAGTATATGAATAGTAAGTTTATAGATAATCCTTATACGTATGTAGATGATTCGTTCTATAATAAACTTACGGGTGAAGGACTGAAGAAGAATAAACATAAAGCTGCTATCACAAAAGATGAGCTTGTAAGTATGATCCTCGGATCTGATATCAAACCACAAGACAGAGTTTTCGTAGAAGCGGGGCTAACTCCAGATAAGAAAGAACTCTTTGATAATCTTTTCCAAGGTTCTCTCTGAGATACGTATTTCGCTGCGAGACAGTATGCTGATATGGTAAAAGATAATCCTGACGCGAGAAACGATTTCCTAGCAGCACTGAAGACAATTAAAAGAATCGAGGACTTCGCTGTATATTCTGTAAAAAATCCTACTGCAACTTTCGACGAAGTAGCCGCAGAGGTTTGAGGATCTCCTTTTGAATTGCAAACAGAGGGGGACCACTTCCAGAAATATTATAAAGACGCTTATAACTACTTCAGGGACTTAGCTCAATGGCAGAGGACTGGAGTAATGAATACCCTCGGAGCTGTTGGTAATGAGTTCTTCTCACTCGGAGAATGAGGATTAACTAACACTGCTGCACTTGTAGCTGCTGGAGTTAATAAACTCGCAGGAGGAGATCAGAACTTAACACTCGAGGAAATGAGAACTCATATCCTGAATGCGGATATCGAGAACTATATGGATACGAATGTCTATAAAGCGACTGGAGATAAGAGTAAGAAAGAAACTTCTTTCATAAAATCTCTAGCTCCGATCGTAGGTGATCTCGCTACTATACCTATGGCGAACTATCTCGTAACTAAAATCCCTTTCACTCAGTTATCAAATGCTAGCCAGCAAATGTTATTCTGAGGGAAATATATCCAAGCAGCAGTCCAAGCAGCAGAAAAGGAATCTTCTCTACTCTGAGCTGCTGGTAAACTCCTCAAGCAATCCGCAATGTGGATCGACGATACGGCTGGAAGTAATATCTCTTTAGGACAGAAAACGGCTCTCTGGGCTAGGAATATGTCAAGCTTCATCTTGGAAGAGACATTACAAAATGGGCTGATGGCAGGTTTGAATCCTGAGGGATATACGAATACAGATTTTGCTATCGACCTCTTTGCCTCAGCTACTATCGGTAGATGGGTAAAGCTTGCTGAATGGGCTAATCTGTATGGGCAATTCAAATTAAATTCAAAAGAATCTATCCGAGCACTGTGGTATCTTAACGGGCCAATGGGGCTTTGAAAAGAATACGCTACTGAGGTTTTGAAAACTCTGAATGCAAAAGAGATAGAAGAACTCGGATCAGCAATCGGTCACGTAATGTGACCACTTATAGGAGAGTCTAAGATTGTGAAGTTGAAAGATTTTAATAACGCTCTCGTAAAGCAAACTAAGGAGACCCTAGACCAACTCGATGGTATTGTAGACAATGCTCTGAAAACTGCGGACCAAAATCTTATGGAGAATATTCTGTATAACAGAAACCTCAAAACAGAAATCAGAGAGCTGATCTGACAACAGTTCTATAAAGATGACTTCGGTGTAGAACAGACTAAGTACGTCTGGAATAAACCAGCCAATATGACTGACGCTGAATTTGTATCTTATAAAAATAAGATCAGGACCGAACTCACAAAGTTCGAAACAAACCGTTCGAGAGGGGATATCATCAAAGATATCCGTAAATATGTAAATGCGTCTCTGGATAATGAATTACAAAATCCACAAATCAAACCTTTCTTCTACCACCCAGATGGGACTCCTAGGAAAACAGTTTCAATCCCAAGGAATCTCCTCTGAAAAAAAGGTAATAAAACAATAAAGTGAAGTTTTTCTAACATTGTGAAAGCCTATAAAGAGAACAGAGTCCAAACCTTATTCCGTAAATATGGTATCACAAACCTTAAGAATGTGAATAAGTTGAATCTCTTAATGTTCTCCTTCGACGCTCAGAATGATTTGATAAACCAAAACCCTCTTGTGCAAATGTTTAAGTCAACGATCAATGAAATGATCTTGGCTAAGGATAGAAAAACAAGAAGGCAGGCCAATGAAATCCTTAATAGAAGTTGACACGGTCAAGCGTTTGCTTGGTATGTCAACCAGATCTATGATGGACAAAAGACAATGAATGACTTAACTTCAGAAGAGTTATTGTACCACGCTAAAGAATTCACAAAGAATCTCCAGAAGAACTGGGGTGAGTATCTCTATGAAGGAAAGAAAGTAATCGACGCCAACTTCCCATCAGAAACTATGCTGCTTAACAAGACCTATGTAGAAGCTATCAAAGCAAGACCTGAGCTTAGCAGTATGTCTGAAGCTTTCTTCTCAGCACTAAGAGCTGATACAAATCTTACTGGTGTTCAGAAAGAAATGATTCTTCGTACTTGGAAGCCTAACGACGTAAGATTCAGAGATGATTTCATAAATCTAAGAGAAAATGAATTCCAGAAAGCGTTTGATAATAAAATTTCTGCGATCCTAGAGTTCCAATCAGAAGGTAAAATCCGAATGCGTATCGGCGATGAAGCTATAGAAAATAGTTATAATCATCCAGTGAAGACGAGAGGTGACGTTATCGAATTAAAATATACTCAGATCAGAGCTGACTCAGATGAGTATGACTTAATGTATATGGTTTCTAACGGAAACTACGAAGTAGGTATGATCTATATCAAAGACTGATATATGAAGTATGAAGGAACTGCAGATACGTATCTTAAAGAAATGTCTGGTATGATCGACGGTATTGAAGTTCCTCGTGATAAGAAGAAGTTTATCTCTTTCACTGTAGAACAGAGTGATAAAGCGAAAGACTATACTATCGGAGAGAAAACCTTACGTGATTTAGAAAGATCTTATGAAGAGTCTAAGCTACTCTATCTTGACAATGCAAAATATCTCGATGGTAAACAGGAAGTTGCAGCAGTGTCTTTAAAAGAAATGAACATTGTTGGTAGACTTTTAAGGACAGGAGCTGAGTTCTCAGAGTTTAAGAAAGAAGTTGGAAAGTATTTCGATAAGATATCTCCATCTTTCTATAATGCTGTAAGAGATTCTGACCTTTCTAATGCAGGACAAATGCAGGTCATCGTTGCTGCGCAGCTGAATAATGTTGTAAGAGAAGACTCAAAATACTTTGAGATAAATTTCAAAGAGAAGTTCAGGGCTGATATCCCTAACGGATCTAGGAATATCTCTGAGTGAGTATTCTATGGAAAGGCATTACCAGTAGATGGACCTTTCATCGTAGCTGACGACAGTATCGAGAGAGGATATAGAGTCTTCAGATATGAGAGAGTTAAGAACTCTCCTTGAGATTTCTATCTGTATACTGACGGACCAGAACCAGTAGGAGCTATCTCCCTAAAAGGAAGAAGACCTATGGGTTGGTATACTGCTGATGGTAAACCTATCTCACAGTCTAACAAAAGAATCCCAGTCACAGACACAGGATATTTTGTAAAGAGTCCAGACCATATCGAGAATGTTATTAAACAAAACCTCAGGGCTGAGACGATCAAAGATAACCCTATTGTGATAAAGGAGTCGGATACATATCAGTCTATTTATCATAAAATATACTGAGAAGAACTTTCTACCGAGCAACTCCATTTCTTGGATTCAAATCCTAAGATGACTCCGTTTAGATTTGCACAGCTTATCGAGGAGGCTATCCTAGAAGATCCTGTAGCCAAGTATCTTTCGTATAAGAAAACTCCTGCAGGACTAGAAGATTTGAATTACAAACTCAGCCTAGCAAAACAATATCGTATGACTCAGGGTAATCTTAATGATGAGCAACTTGCTGGAGCCATTGAATATCTCCTAAGACGTAGTGATAAACCGTTTACTGAAGCTGAGCAAGAAGTTGTCGAAGCACTCTTCCCAGGTAAAGAACAGTTGACAACCCCTGATGAGATTAGCTTGTATGGATACACTCGTTATGGAGTAACTCCAAAGAAAGCTAATAGTAAAGCTGCTAAAATGCTAGCAGATAGAAGAGATAGGATTGTGCTTGCTATCTATAAAAATCCTAAGTATCTTAGTCTTAGTGACTCAGAGAAGGAAGCTTTGATTAGAAACTCTAAATATCTTAGAATGTCTAGGGAAGAACTTATTGAACATATCAAAAAGAATCCTAAGGCTTTCGTAAAAATGTATAATACGCACGCTAAGATATTGGATGAGAGACTTGCAAAGGTTACGGTGTCAGACTCAGATAGACAAATGCTTACAGAGATCAGAGGAGAGCTGAATAGAATTAAGAAAAACCTTCTTAAGAAGGCCGATACTCTTGATAACGCCAAGATTGTCTCGACAGAGAAGACTAAGAAACTTCAGCAAGCAAGACTAGAATCTAAGATTAAAAGAGCGAATGAGTTAATCCAAAGCGCTCAAAGACATTTAGCTAATCCTGAGGATTTAGCTACTGCTCCTAAAGCGATGGAGATGATCAACGAGCTTCAAGAAGCTCTTGACCATCAGAAAACTATTGACGCATATAATAAACAAAGAACGCAGTGAGAGTACTCTCCTCAGGAACTTGAGGCAATCGCTAAAAGAAAACTTGAGTGAGTACAATCAACTATCAGAGTTGAACCTATCCTTCCTGATGAAGTCAATAGACTTATCAAAAGAGTCCAGAAATCTGTTGGGGTATCTGTTGTTGAAGTAAGTGATGGTAAAATCGCAACTCGTTTCCCTAGTAAAGAAGCCAAAGCTGCTATCCAAAAGAATATGGATCGTATTGTATCTATAATGAATTCAGCTGACGCTCCTAATGGAATGTATATTAAAACATTAAATGCTATCGTATACAATCCTGAACTAGCTTTAGATACAACTATCGGACACGAATGGTATCACGCTGCGACTAATTTAATGTTAGATCAGGAACGTAGGGCACTCGTGAACCAGTCAGTTCGAGATGAATACAAAACTGATATCAAACTCTCTGCTGAGAGAAATGGATATACTGTTGAGGCTTGGCTTGAGCAAAATCCAAAGAAGAAATTCTCTCAATACGACTATGATAAATGGATTACAGAGGAATGGCTTGCTGAAAGATTCGGTGAATTTGTAAACAACAAGTTTAAACCTAAGAGTAAGCTGGCAAGATTCTTCGAAGACCTTTGGGAGTATATCAGAATGTATTTCGGAAACGAAGACGCCCTAAAACTCTTCGATGATATCTGGGAGAATAGAGTTAAGATGGGTAAGCCTACAACTCCAGAACAGAATATTCCACTTGATATGTTAGACATACTTAATCAAAATCTGAAGATAACCTCAAAGGATTGAAAGTATATGGTATCAAGAGCTGCTTCTATGGAATGGGTTGAAAGACTTTGAAAGAATAAATGAAAAGATTCTTACGTATCACTTGCACTAACTAATGATCTGTGAGCTTCTGTATTCTGAGATATCTATTTCTTGACTAAGAAACCGATAAATCAATTCAAAGATATCACAGTAGCAAATGGTAATATGTATTCTCCGAATAGAAATCTTCTAGCAGCCAGAGCTGCATACGAAGAACAGAAGGAAATCTTTTCTATGGTACCTGGTTTGTATACAAAAACGTTTACAGATTTCTATCGTGAATGGATTAACAGACCGCCAGAGTTTAAGCAGACATACTTCGACAGACTCGACACTCCTGAAAAAGTACAGGAATTCGCTGAGAAGATTTATGGTAAGTCAGTATTTAATCTTAATCCTGTAAAAGAAAATCCTTTCGTAATGCAGGTTAATGATATTGACTTGAATAAAATCTGAAACGGTGATCGTTACAATCAGGCTCGGCGAGAGGCAGGTTCATCTAAGAATCCTATCATCCAAGAGTTCATCAATACAAAACATTCAGCGTACTATGACGAGAATGGGGTGTTGAACTTGGAAGCTGTTGTAAATAACTATATTAAAAAATATGCTGGTAGTAAGGACCTCAAAGAGTTCCTAGATACTATCAATAATATTAAAGAAATTTATGAGAATAATCTTCCGTACTTTGAAGTTCTTCAAAAGAATTTCGATATAGCGGACTGGGATACTATTTATGTTCCTAAGGAACAGTTGTCTCAAGTGAAGAAAGCTCTTAAGTCTTTCAAAATAGATATCAAACCATACGGAGATGGAGATAAAAAATTCTTCGAGAACTTATCTGAAGAATTCAAAATCAACTATCAGAAGAGAGGTATAAGTCCTGAGGATATTTTGGAGAGAGAATATTCAGACTTGCCTAGAACTAATGAATATTCGTATTCTGATTTCGCAAACGCAAAGATCCAAAGAGACAGAATTTTCAAGAGACGATGAGTAGAGTCTCATTCGATTGTCGAACACGAAAGAAGTTACGGTAAAGATTTCCTTACTCGTAAGAGAAGAAACCTTGAGTTGAAGTCTGATGAATACAGAGAATATAATAAAATGTTCTTTGAATGGAAAGAACGTCTGGACAATATGGAGAAAGAAAGGCTTGAGATTGTAAGCTCTCCTATGTATCAGATGATGAATGATATTAAAAGTATCATTGATGAAGATCCTGAAATCCGTAAGGTGTTCGAGGACACACCTCCTCAGAAATCAGTAGCTCCTATTGAAGAAGATATCGACGAAGACTCTTGAGTTAAGGAACGATGGGAGGGTGATAATGAAGATGACCGAGAATATCTTATCTCTGGTAGAAAACCTCGAGAGGAAGAAATAGAAGACTGAGAAGTCCTAGACAACTATGAACGTCGTTATCTTCAAGATAACAGTGACGAGTATACTCCTCCATCTGAAGAACTCACTACTGAAGAAGTTCCACTAATCACAAAGGAAGACGTTGAAGTTGCAAATGCTGCAAGAGCAAACGTTGACAAGAGAATAGAGGAAGCTGTCCAATCAAAGAATGTAGTTATGGAAACTGAGGGGACAGTGTCGACACAAGTTGACATTCCTGAAGAGTCTGAAATCGAAAGACTTATGAGAGTATCTTATGCTTATGCAGACGAAGTTCTTATGGCTAACGGTATCAGAGGAGATTATATTCCAACCATTGACGATATCAAAGTCATCGGTAATATGGCATACATTCACTGAGTTCCGATTGTACTCTGACCTAGTGTTGTTGGTAAATCCGCAAAGAATATTTCAGAGAAAATTATTTCTGCCTTAAATAAAAAGACAGAGTCTCAGAGAAATATTTGGGCATTACTTTATGATAGTAGGTTCCAATACAATAAGACTTGAGCAATAAAATGATATGATGGTAGTTCTACTTTCGTATGGTTGCATAAGAATGAGAACGGAGATATTGTGAGAAAAGTTTCAAACAAAGCAGACGTAGTCTGGCTTACGAAGTCAGAATATGATGACGCTGATTTGGAATTCAAATCTCCTAGCGGACTGGTAACTAATCATACGGTAATCAAAACTCCAGACGCTGAGCAAAGAGTTCTCAAAACGAAAGAGATTATTAGAAAGCAATATCTTACAGTTAAGAATCACGGTTGATATGAACTCAAGTCAATGACGATACCAACTCGTCGTAAAGACAAAGAGACTTGAGAGCTTATCAAAGGAACTATTAAAATCAATCCTTGATTTGTAGCTCCTATGGTACCAGCTAAAGGTAAAGCGATATCAAATACCGAGACAATCTATCCAAACTATTGGGTAGATAAGAGATTAAAACTCTCTTGGTTCCGTCAGAATATCCCAGATTCAAGTCAACTTCACGCAGCTTGAGTAATTTCTAAAGAAGAAAGAGCAGCTGCTAAGGATGGAATTATCTATACTACTTCACCAGTATACGGTATTGAATACGACGCAACATTCAAAAGAACTTGAGAATTAGGAGGAGACGTAAGAGTTGAATATAATGTATTCGTACCTTATGATTTCTCAAATGATATCCTCAAGAATATCAAGAAGCATAACAATGTTGTAATCTGGTGATGGATTAAGTCTGTTGCTGATCAATATGATATAGCTCTAAAAGAAGCGTGATATACAAAGATTATTTCGAGACAGGATATCGATCCGAAAGCTCCTCCTATTACGTATTATAGAAAGAGTTTAGATGGGCCGATTACTTCTAATCCTATCACTATCGAAAGTAAGGTTGTAAAAGACGCAGAGAATGTTATCATTCAGTCAGACTTAGATCTGGGAATTAAAAGACCAGATCCAGAAGTAGAGATAAAAGAGAAGTTAAATATCTTTGAAGCCGCTGCTTCTAATTTAGATAAGAACATAAACGGATGTTGACTAAATTAAAAAACTGGACTGTAGGACTCCGCTCCTCAAAAGTAATCTCACACTGTGTAGGGTATACAGACGATCCCTTCCTAGAGTGAGCTGACAGCTGGCATACGTATATCAAAGACGCAACACAGTTTGGTCTTTCTCCACTAGAACGTCATACCTTAATGGATGACGCTCTTAGTGGTAGGAGGCCTTGAACTTGGACTGCGATCACTGACGCACCAGCAGGCTCTATTTATATGGAGCTAGACTCTCAGGGGCTTCCATTAAAAACTCCTGAGTGAAAATTTATTTATAGATTTCGCGACACAGATGAACTTGTGGACTGGGAAAAACTCCCAAAAGAAAAACAAAGGAAACTCATATTCAGGAAATTCTGAAGAAATGTGGATAAAGAAATGATGGCGGTACCTCCTTTATGGTACAGTTCTGTTAAGCATTCTCTCTTGCATTATGTAGAATCCATAAGATGAAAGTGAGTGCTTACTGATGAAGGACTGGATTCATTGCAATTCGGTATCCATTCTTTCTTTTGAGCAATCGAATCCTGAACGTATGATGGTCCTTGGCGAGAAGTGATTTATAAACTGTATACTTCAGATCTAGCGAACCACTGGTATCTTATGTCAAAAATGTTTCCTAGATTTGATCAGGTAATGTCTGACCCAGACTTCGCCTCAACAGTTGTTGGTAAATCTTTTGATAAACCAATGGACTTTAGAAGATACGCAGAAGCTGTTTCTTCATACGTAGGTAAACAAAGATGAGGTCAGTATACTTTACTTGACTCTTATCCTAATGAAGTACAACAGAAATTCTATGGTAAGCTTGTTACATTGCTGTATAAAGAAGTTGATGGGGAAATGATACCTGCTTATAAAGCAAAAGAAGGTCCATTGACGAAAGCTTATCTTAGTAAGTTAACTTGGAAGCAGCAAATCGAACAGTTAAAAGCTGTTGAAGGTCTGAGCAAGAAAGGATTAAATTACTGGAATGCTTTATGGTATCTTTGATTTGGTGCTTGAGCTTGAGGTATGGTGATGAGATTTGTAAATCTTATCGGTAAGCCTGCGTTAATGTCGACATTTATGTCGCTATCTCAGGGGCTGACTTCACTCATCCCATTGCTTGTACTTAACTCTTCAATGTTCGTGTCAGAACTTGCTGTTCGTAAGACAAGATTAGGTTGAGATTGGCAGAGGTTTATGAATAAACACGGTCTTCAGGACTGAGTTGGATATGCATTCCACGCTGGAGATAGTAGTTATATTCCTCAAACTCTAGGTGAAACCGCAAGGCAAGTGATTGCTGGAGCAAAGAATACTATGGAACAAGGTCTCTTTAATGTATGAGACACATTAATGCAAGACTACTATAGGATAAATCAATTCAAAACTTTCTTCGAGGGTATGTTTCCTTGAATTAAAACCCTAGATGAAATTGATAATTTATTAGATACAATGAGGAGAAATGATCCTGAAGAGTATCAACAATTAATGCAACGTGCAAGAAATCATAATGAAACTATTGTAAGAAATATGACAACAAACACTTCCATCAGAGCGTCACTCACTAGAGTACACGCAACTGAGAAACCAGTGTTCCAAGCTTGGAAGGATTTGTATTATTCAATGTTTCATTTCTTCGCAGGTTGGTGATGGAATAAGGTAATCTGATTCTATGATATCGCCAAGGCGGGTCTTGGTAATGTTTATAGATGACAGATAGGAGCGAGGTATCTTGATGAACTCTTAAACTCAGGTATGAGACCTAGAGAAGTAAGAGCCAGAATGAATAAAGCTTATCTTGAGAATGAAGCTTTCAGACAAGTTATGGCTAAAATGTATATGTCTTTTATGCTCGCGAAGTTTTTGGAGAGAGCTTCGGAAGATCCATATCAGGCAAAAGAAGATGACTTGTCAAAAGATTTGATGGCAGTATTCGAATGGTTCAAATTCTTCGACGGTAACGTAGCCTGACTGCAGTCAGTACCAGAGTTCAAAATCTTTAGAGACACGTTGACGCTCGCTCAGGGTATGATTGAGAACGACGCACCACTACAGCAGGCAATTCTCTGAGTAGGGTTAAAAGGACTGACAACTTATTCAAATATCTTTACGAGAAAACTTTTTATGCCAAAGATATTTGCTAACGCTATGGGTTCAATCCAAGATCCTACAGACCAAAGAGAATTATTCCAGAAGTATTGGTGAGCAGTACAAGATACTACAACAGCATTCTTGTATTATGTAGCTCAGGATACAGAGATTGGAGAATATGATTTATATACTCCAGCTGGACCAAATGCTATGGCGAGAAGATTTACCTTCTCTGCGAGCGACGTTAAAGAAGAGATTTCTAAAATCAAAGACGTGGCTCACTATGTAAACTCTGTTATGGATTTAGAAAAACTAAAACACCATATCTTATTTAGAGCGCCATTCTTTAAGAACTATATGATCCCAGCTCTCCCAGAGATGGGTGACTTCTACGACGTATTCGATAACTTCACAAAGAAGAACGAGTGATATAAGAAACTTATCAACAGCGAAGTGCCTGATGATATGTATCTTGAAGATTATATCTTCCTCTTTAATCTCGGTACTCGTAGACAAATAAAGAAATGAGATATCAACAAGTTCGATATTGATACGCTTCTCAGAACAGATTTCTCTTTCGTAGGTAAAGACTGAAAGGAGTGAGTGAATATGGGGGAGAAGGCTCAAGAAGAATTACTCCATACTCTTATGCTCTGAGGTTTAACTACAGATGAATTAAAGAAATTCTCAGACGATTTCAAGAATGCTAGAGATTTGTATGCTGCAGCTGAGAATGAGAATATCGCTAAAGCGAAAAAGAACTATGAGTCTCTTGGTTTAGCGAGAATGAATATCGCTAGAACACTTGCATACGTAGAATCTAAGGCTCCTTGATACGGAGTACAAGCTTTAAGTTATATGATGAGTAACGCTTGGTTTGAAGATATGTTCCAGAAATGAGAATATGTTGCACCTGGTAGCTCAGAGTTATTCCAAGAAAAAGCTAAGTACGTAGCTGCGAAAGTCTGAAAAGAATTCGCTGGACACTTACTTTACTTAGATAGAAAAGACGTATTGCCACAAGCGATACTTCACTATGCTAAGTATCACGATCCAAATGGACTTGGTAAGTATGTAGAAGAACCTTCTTCACAGCACAATAATACTTTAGATTTAAGACTTCCTTGAAGTGATCAGGGTAATACTCGTCTTATGCAAATCTTTAAGGCTGAGTATGCTGTTAACCTCTTAGCGTTGCAAGGAGAGAACGACGCTTATAAGGTAGCAAACGCATTTTCAACGATCTTTGATTTAAGTAAATCGAGAGATAAGAACGGAGAAATTTCTCCAGAGCTAGCGAATATGCACCTAGCACAGATGGAGAATATCTATAAGTATATTGATAACCTAGCTATGGATGAAGGTTCAAAGGCTGCCCTGAAACAGGGTACCCTTCTCTTTGCAGATCAACTTGTACCACATATCTTAAAGAGTGAGAAGTATTCTCAGGATAAAGATATGAAAGAAGTTGTTAAGTCTTGGACTGATCTATGGTATAGAGAATTAAATATCCTCGACTGAGTTGTAAAAGAACAGGCTGAGGATGACTATATGTGAAAAGAATTTAATAATCCTAATGTATCTAAAAACTCTTATAAATATACAGGGTCTGGCTCAGCTAGAAGAAGTTTCTATAGAGCGTATGATTACATAAGGAACAGAGCATATAGTAGTAATTGACGAACAGATTACGCTAGAACAGGTAAACTTCCTAACTATGGAGGCTTTGCTAAGATTTCAAGCCCATCTTGATACAGTCAATTCCGTGATCGTAACTATGTCCAGAGACCATATACTCCAGATTACTTGAGAGAATCTGAATTCAGGAAAGCTAAAGAAGCTCAGGAGAGAGCCTGACTACAGGTTGGTAGATCTCAAGCTGCGAGTAAAGGTTGAGGATATGGTAAGATGGATTGAGGACCGGGGTTGGTTACAAAAACTTGAAAGGCTATCGCTGTTTACAAGAGAGAGGACATTGATAAGCCTGTAGAGTATAAGCTGCCCTGGAGAAAAAGATGGGTAAGGAAATGAAAATGAGTGGATCCGATTTGAAGCAGCACTCGAAAACGTTTAACTCCTAAGTTGAAAATAACATAATGGATGAACTATTTTTTGAACCTGAGGTTATTGACGCCGACGTTAAAACGTTAGCTCCAAAAGAGGATACTCAATTAGCTCAGGTAGACCTTGATAGCGATAAGAAGATCGCAATTGCTAAGACTCGTGAGGCTTTAGATGATAAGGGTATAGACTTAGACTATATCCTTTGAATCTATAAAGACGCCGCTGAGTCAGCTGTAGTAGAAAGTTTTAGTGGTACGATACTAGAAGACCACAAGACAAGAATATCTGCTGCGAATAAAATGCTAGAAACTTGGAAGGTAGCACACGGACTTGATAAAAAAGACCCTGTCGAGATTGTATTCAAGCCATTGTTTGCTAAACCACCAATGATGAATTAATAAAAAAAGAGGTGATTGCTCATCTCTTTTTTATTTACTGATCCTCCAAAATGGAGTAGTTGTTTTTCGAAAGGTAATTTAGGTGCTTAATTAAGAGTCTTTAACTTGTTCTTTGAATGCTCCACTAGCTCTGAAAGTAGCGATCTTCATTGCTGGGATAGTGATTTTCTGTGAAGGATTTTGTGGATTAACTCCTTCTCTAGCTTTTCTTGGTGAAGCCTTGAAAGTTCCGAAACCGTGAAGTCTAACTTCTCCGTTCTTTACTACACCCTCAACGATAAGGTCGAGAACTGTATCTAAAACTTCCTTAGCGAGCTTAAGGCTTACTCCGAGTTCGTCTCTTAGAGACTTTACGAGTTGTGTCTTTTTCATTTCTATAGTGAAATAAGAGGAATAAAAATGCTAGATATCATCATAGCACCTGAAGGTATAATTATATTTTTCAAAAAATCAAGAGAAAGTTTAACTTTTTTTCAAAGCCTGCGAATATTCACCATACAATTTTTTATAAAAAGAAAAAAATCTCTTGACATTTTGGATTAAAATCAATATACTGCCGGTTAATGAATACTATGTTGCCTGAGTCTAAAGACTCAAAAATCACGATCGCACCTAGTCTTCAAAAAATGCTAGAGTGAATTGAACTCAAGGAACCTTTTTTGGATTTCTATAGCAAGAATATCGAAGAGAATAGTAGAAAGGAGAAAGTCGCTTCTTATATAAGAATTGACGTATTAAGACTCGTTTGACTATTCGAAAGAAATTTCTTCACGAAACGATGAATTGGTATTGAGGACTACACTCTGTCTACCTTAAGAAGACAGTTACGATTAGAGTCTAAGAATCGCAAGAATGCGAGCAATAAAAAAACTCCTATCATACGTACATTCGTTGATAGATTGAAGAAGGGTATTGTGAAAGCAAACTTTTCTGTAAAAGCAAACGCAGTAACTGATGAATGGAAAGACCAAGTGAATGCTATTGAAACAGCAGTGACTTGGGCATACGGTTCGTCAGGGATGAAAGACGCACTTTCTAAGTGTATTCATTCAGCGTTGCTTAACGGTAACGGTTACCTTAAAGCAAAGTTCACGACTCCTAAAGAAAGAATGGAGTCAATCAAGAATCCTGATTCAAGAGAGTATATCAAAATTGAAAACTTCTATTCTAAAGTAGAATGGGTATCTGAGTTTGATTTATTCTACGATCCAACACTTTCTTTGAAAGACCAAAGATTTGTTGTATATAGGTCTATTAAACCAATGAAGAGTATCTTGGAGGTTATCCAATATATGGACGAGAAAATTACTCCAGAGCATTTGAATTACATTCTTCAAAACCCAAAGCCATTCTCTACTAGAGACTATAATCAAGTCCGCTTGATTAACTACTTCTGAGTAGAGGCTACTAAAAGAAAAGATAACTATGCAATCGATAACATATATACTATTTCTTATAATAACGACAAAGCAGAATATGTAGAAATCTGGACGCCAGATACACTATCTATCTGTATCAATGGATGGATCGTTGCTGATACCGAGAATCCTTATAAGGACAGAGGGTATTGGCACCCATACTATTCTTGTCACTATGCAGACGCTCCTTGAGTATCTGTTGGTGAATGAGCAGGTATTATCCTTGGTGATATACAATCCGCTTACGACTCCTTATTTAATATGTTGCTTGACCACGCGGCTATGACAGCCAGCCCAATGCTTTGGGTACAAGCGGGTAAGGTAATCTTCAATAAGCAAGCCGTAGACGGAACGCTACCTTGGCAAGCGTGGTGAGTACTAGAGATGGAGGATAAGGGGAATATGGACTTTATCACCCCACCATCGCTTGATCAAGGTATCATCTCAACACTTCAGAATATGTTAGAGACTGCGAACTTCTCAATCTCTCCTACTTCGTATTCTGACTATGAGTCTCAGTCGAGATCTGCTAAGGACTCAATGCTGAGATTCGAATGACTCTCTGATTCTGTATCGCTTCTCGTAGATTCTATCAGTGTAATGCTGAACGAGATAGCACAGAACTGGCTAGTAGATATGAAAGATAAAATGCCTGAACTCTTTAGTCTTCCTGTATATGACTCTAAAGGTATGATTGAGTCTTGGAAGAAGATGAAGAGATCTCAACTTGAAGGTAAATATATCTTTAACTGGGCTTCTGATTCTATTGCTGACGTAAATAAGTTAGTAGAAAAGAGTCAGCTTACAGATTATATGAATGCACTTCTTAGGGTTGGACAACAACCAGACGGATCATATATGATTGACGTCAAGAAGCTGCTTGATCATATCAATGGATTGTACAACGGACCTAAGGATATGATCCTTGACGAGTCTAAGTATTATGCTAAGATCTCTAAAGATCAGACAGAGAAAACTCAAATCGCTATCAATGTACAAAATATGCAAGCAGAAGCACAAGCAGAGCAACAGGAACAAATGTCTGCTGCTCAGCAAGGCGTTGCTGCTATTAACGAACAATCAGCTCAGGCTGGCGGACAACAGAACTATGACGCTCTGATGTCTAAAATGTTTGGATAGACACACATTTAACTTATAACCTATTGACACTAATGGCAAAGACAAAGATGGATCACGTCATCGAATTACTCGAGAGACACGTACAAAGCCTTGGGAGCGAGGGTGGAATCACTGCCACTGAAACTGCTGCTCAGACTCCCACAGAGACCGTAACCGTTCCTGAAGGGAATGTAGAAGGGGCTGTTGCTCCTGAGGTAGCTACTGAACCAGTAGCCGTACCCGAAACAGGTGAAACCAAGACAGCTGAACCAGCTACCGAAGAGATTCCTTCAGATGACTTCGATAAGCAGTTCGCCGAACTTGAGGCTCTTATTAACGCCAAACCAGAGCCTGAAGTTGCAGCAGACGTTTCAGTAGACGAAGCTAAAAAGCCAGAGGTCATATCAGATGAAGATATGAAAAACTATCAAAAACTATATGACTCTGAAGTCGAAAAAAGAATTGCTGCCGAGGGGGAAGCTCGTCAAGCCGCTGCAGAGTTAACACACCGAAAGAGCTTGTTTGAAAAGGAGGGCAATAAAAAATACGAGATCATAGACAAACAAAGGGAACTAGAAGCGGAGTTGCGTATCGCACAAGCTGCTGCTATGCCTGAAACACTTGCCCCACTATGACAATCATTCCTCTTATGGAAAGAGTCTAATACTCCAGTACATAAATATAGGGCCTTAAAAGAGGTTCTAAAAGTGGCTGAGGAAATCGCGTGAGTGTCGGCTGACGACTACTATAACGCAATCTTGAGAGCTGAGAATAAAGACATACCAGAAGTTACTGGTAAGGTTCTCCCAGAGGAGAAAACGCAGCCTCAAGGATTCGGCAGAATGCCGGTAATACTTTAGCTTTTTATAAAATTATTTTATGTTTACTAACACAAGCGGAAATTGTACAGCAGGATGTACAATCGACTCAACTCCTTGCGCTAATGGTATCGTAGGAGAATACAATAACTATGCTGCCTTCGGATTGGAAGGAGTATCATTTGAAGGATATTCTTATCTTTCAGACTCAGGAGCTAGAATTGAGTACAAGCCATCAGCAGATGGAAAGTTCTATATCACAGAACAAATGCTTACTTATACTCACGACGGATCTCCTATCCCAATGTTCCAAACTGTATTGGATAATAAGTCTGCAATCCCTGCTCTCTTGTTTGACGTACAAGATTTGAACAAGTTGTACGATATTGAAGCTACAACTAACTCAGCTATCCCTTCAGCTCCAACATTTAAGGCTATTAAGAACATTAAGGTTGGACTTGGAAGAGATGGACTATCTTTCGTTTGGGGAGAATACAGTCCAGAAAGACCTGTTATGTATATCTATAAGACAGTTAAAACTATCGACGCTAACTCAGTTAACGTTAAGTACTATCTTGCAGATAAGAGAGGTTTGCCTATCGACTTCAATCACCCAACTTATAAAAACCTTATCGACGTTAACTCAAGAATCAGAATTGAGAGACACGATCCTACTCAGGTTACTAATGCTAACTGTGGTGCTGCTGGTTGCTGCGCAGATCTTATCGTAAGACCTGTAGTAGCTATGGGACAAGATCAGCTTACTAGACCTTCTAACTTCGGTGGAACTGCTATGTATCCATACGTAATCCTTGAAGGAGCTGGTAATGGTACTGATGGAGTTAATAGACCATTGTTTACTGTAACTGGTAGATCTTCTGTTGACGGAGCAAGTATCTCTTACAACGAGAACTATGTATGTTTGAACAACCCTAATCGCTATAGTGACTGAATCTATCCAGGTGATCAAGTTACTTTCGAGTACAGCTCATTCGATTGGTGTAAGCCAGTTAAGGGAGGATACCAAATGCAAGGATACAGAATGAAGCAATCATTCTCTCAGAACTTCGGTACTGAATTCTGTTTCGAGGATCACGAGATCAGAAGGGGATATCCTGAAGTTGGTGGTATCGACGCCGTAATGGGTGTTAAGTTCCAAGCTGTTGCTAGAGGACTTGTAGAACAAATCTTCAGAACATTCTGGCTTGGAGAGAACAGAAGGCCAAACAACGCTTCTGGAATTCCTGGATCTACAATGGGACTTTTGACTGAGCTTATGGCTGCTCACGCTGCTAAACCTTGGTTGAAGATCATCAGATCTGCTAAGAATGCTGTAACTTACGAAGACAAAGCTAGACTATTCTTGTCTTGTCTTGAACAAGTACAAAGACATAAGGTTGCAATGGGAAGCGGATCTATCACTGCGGTAATGGATCAGGCTGCATTCTCTTGCTACAACTACCTTAGAGGAGCTTTCAAGAAACTCGGAGGTTGGGTAGAAATGTTGCCTAATGCTAACCAGATGAACTTCGGTCAAACTTTCAGTATCCAGACTCAGCACGGAGGACTTGAGATTATGACAGATATCTATCTTGAACAAATCTCTGGAAACTCTGGAGTAGTGGTATTCTTGAACAGAGACCTTATCGGTACTGCAACACTTCCTGAGTTCACTATCGATCTTCCATCTACAAATGTTAAACAAAACGTTTCACAAGGATTCAAGATCAAGAGAACTTCTCCTGACACTGTAGTTGGAGAATGTAAGTGTTATACAATGTATACCAGTCAAGCATTTATTTTTCCATTCGTGGGTATTGAGGACGGACCTTACTTAATTTTGGACGGATTTAGCCTCTAAGATATACCAATTCGGAACTGGCAAAACTCAAGGAACATAGATGACTATCATCTATGTTTCTTTTTATTTGTCTTGATTTTTTATAGTGGATCATTATATACTAGATAAATTTATATCTATATACCACGAAATGATAAAGAAATACCCAAAGATCTGCGCCATCTGTTGAGCTGAATTCGAATGAGTTTTCAACGCTATGTATTGCTGAAAGGAGTGTTATAAACAAGCTCGTCTAAAACAAAACGCCGAAGCGGCTAGAGAGAAACGTAAGAAGCTTAAGATTTGTATATCTTGCTGAGCTGAATTTGTGGACTGAAGTAACAAAAAAAACTGCGAGGAATGTTTTAAGAAAAAGCGATATTGCTCCTGCTGAAAATTAAAGAGGACAGAATATGCTGAGAAATGTACGGATTGCTTAAACAAAAAAGTCTGCGAACTTTGCTGAACTGAATTCACCAGCAATAATCACAGAGCAAAGTATTGCTCTAAAGTATGTGCGGACAAAGTTAAAGTTGAAGCCAATAAACACAGACTATATCCTCGCAGTCATCTCTGTAAATCTTGCTGATTAGAATTTCCAACAAGACAATGAAGAAACGAATACTGCGATGACTGTAATATCAAACGTAAAATTTGTCCAAGCTGCTGATGACCTAAGGCCGCAGATCACGATCACTGTAATAAATGCAAAATGTTATCTCATAGCTTTACTTGTGAAACTTGCTGATGAGTATTCCCCGGTATTAAATGTACAAAATATTGCAAGAAATGTAGACCAAAATGTTTAGTCTGTTGATGAGAAGTATCTGCTATTCATAATGGTTGTTGCTCTCAGTCTTGTGCAATGAAGTACAAATGGACAGTTTCATCAACAGAAAAAATGGTCAACCATCTCCATAATCTTGTATCCTGAAAATTCAATAAATGAAAAACCTCTTCAGCAAATAAACTCCGAGAGAAACTCTTCGAGGAAAACTGAATAGAATATGAAAAGAAAAACTGAGAAAGGATTGAGGCGCTAGTGAAAAATAAATTATGATTAGAATCTATATGAGAGTATGTCTTTCGAGATTTTAGGATAGGAGATATTGTTATCGATATTAATCCTACTATGACTCACAATATCTCTATAGAGTATAGGAAATGAAATGGTCTAATGCCATTCTGATATCATAGAGACAAAACTATTCTCGCAGAGGAGGCTTGATACCATCCAATCCATATCTTTGACTGGGATGATAAGGCAAAGATTATTGATTGGATAAAATCTCTTGTATGAAAGAAGAAGAGATTATATAATGACTCGCTTAGGATTGTACAATGATCTGAAGCTTCAGCATTCTGCGAAGAGAATCATCTTCAATGAGCTACGTCAGCAACGGTATGGTATGGTTTGTATAAAAAGGATTCTCTAATCAGCTTAATGTGATTCAAGAAGAATAAGGAACGAGAGCTTGTAAGGTTTTGTAATTTAAGATGAACCTATGTTGCTCACTGAGCTGAGAAATTGTTTAATCGTTTCCTCGAAGACTATAATCCAGATACTGTAATCTCTTTCTCTGACGCGACAAAACATACAGGTAAGCTTTATGATATGCTATGATTCTCTTGTAGCTGAACTAGAGACATTTCTTATTGGTGGACTAAAAAAAATTGATCTCCTTGTTATCGAAGAAGACTTTGTCAAAAGAAAAATATTCATAACTTAAAATGATTTAATGGTCCTTGCCAGTATATCTGAAACGAGGATCATCCGTTCTGGCAGCAAACCGAGTCGGAGATTATGCAATGAATGTGATATGTAAAAGTCTGTGACGCGGGTATGCGTAAGCATATACGAACAAAACATTAAAAATCCTCTTGACTTTTAACATAAAATAGTTATACTGACGACGTGCAATAGGCATACATACATTATGCGACGTCACTCCCTAAAGGTGTGACGGGGCTTATTGTGTGTCCAGCACTTACTAGGGCGGCAGAAGTCGCTCCTAGTATTTGTTGAATAAGGATCATAAAAACAATACGGGCAATTAATGGACCCAAGAAATTAACCAGCATAGTGTTGGAATTTCTTGGGTTTTTCTTTTATCATATAATAGCGTAACTACCAAATGAAAGTGTACTCAAAGACCGTTGTTACAGACGATCTCGAAAACTTTATGAAAACTTCCACTACGCCTTCACTACTTAGAGAGTACGCTGAGGCTAAGGGATGGGACGTAAATCTCTTCAGAGAGTTTATGAAAAAAATGAGCGACTATTCGTACGCTCCATCAAACCATATCGTGGGTACTGACAACGTATCTACTAATGGTATCAAATCAACTGTACCATCAAATGAGCTTGCCTCAAAAAGACCGGGGCCTCAGCAACACGGTAACAGAAACTTAACACAGTTCTCTCTATCAGATGAGGACGTAACGAGGTTCGCTACGTTTATTACGTACTACAACAATCTCGACAGAGCGTTTGACTACGACAATGACGTAACAGGACAGCAAAGAAACTCTCCTGAGGTATTTGATATCTACTGGCAGTATGGTGAGAAAACTATCCCAGAAGATAAGTACCATACCCCAAGAACGAGAAACTTCCCATATCTTATGGAGATGGCTCAAGGTAACAACAGAGCTTATCCTATCAAGTTCGTAACTGTACCTACAAGATACAATAACGAACACTACTACGTAGAAGTAGATACGAGAAGTAATATCGTAATGAATCCTCAAACTGTAGATGGTAACCACATTACTGATCAGTTTAATCAACTTGAGAGTATTGGTCCAAGACAGAAATACAGATTCTGGAAACTTATCCCAGTCGCTGAAGAGCAACCATTCTTTATGTACATTCCGTATGCTCCATACTGGAGAACGCCTGTACACGGAAGTCTCGGTAGAGAAAGACAATATACTTTCTCTGTATCAGATAATATTATCTGAGATGGGGTTCATAATCAAAACGTTAATCAGTATCAGTGAATATAGCGAGTCCCCGGTGAAACGCCGGGTCGACTCTTAAGCTTACTTCCGCTTGGCGATAGAAGCCTAGAGTGAGGTCGACCATACTGAGTATCTCGTTTTGAGAACTCCCGAGGCTTCTTCATAAGAGGTTTGTTGCTGTTTCAGTAGACACGTCACTAAGGGTTAGGACGGCTCTGAATATGGTGACAATAATATTTCTGAATCTGCGGGCTTCCGCTAAGCGGAACTAAACTTAAAATAACTTTACTTCCTAAGATTATAATGTATACCGTAAAACAACTTATGGACATTACCTATCCAATGATAGGTCAAGCTTGAGTATCGTATGCAGTATGACGTAATAACTTCATCCACCTTGTAAACCACGCTATCAATATGGTATACAACTATGAGGGTATGCACTGGTCTTGGCAACATAGAAAAGATTTATTCAATATGAATAAGCAAGCTCAGGGAGCTTTGTTCTCGAGATGGCCTGTTCGTAAAATAGATAAATTCCGGGGAGGAAATTGGAAAGACGTAGACAAGGTTTGAATAGACGAATGCTTCTGTAATATGAACCTTCCTGATAAAGTAATCCCTGCTTGTTGTGAATGCAACTGTACAACTCCTTGTCAGCCAATCAATCTTATGCAGATACTTCCTCAAAACCAACTTTGTGCAGGACAATACCAGATCTCTGGTGGAGCTGTTGCTGGTATGTGAGGAACAGATCAGCGTATTATCAAGGTAGATCTTGGAGGACTACAAGTAGACGACCTTTGGGTAACTTACTTCTGTGGACCTGTTAAGATGGAGAAGTTCTCTGATATCATTCCTGTACCAGATTCCTTTATCCACGTACTTGCTTGGATTATCGCAGCTACAGTTGTGCCAATGCAAGGTATTGCAAGACAGCAGGAAGATCTAACCTACTTCTCATTGTATAGGAAGGAGTTAGATTATCTCAGAAAACACGATACTATCGTACCAGAAACTATCCAGATACCTGATATTGGTGCGAACTTAACAAATACTGTAAGCACAGGTTTTAATTCAGTACTCTCTGAAAAATGGTAGCAGTAGACGGAACAACAGCTTGGGACCTGAAACCTAATAGAGAGAACAGCAATCAGATATTTAATGTACTCTGTAATGTTGTTCCAACTCCTCACCCTTGGACAGGCGCCTGATATAGAAAGAACATAGATCTGACTGCTTCTGAGAAACAACAGTTCTGGTTCGAGAAATGTAAAGGACTTAAGAGGTGCAAGCTGTATGAGTATGACTGCTCTAAAACAGTTCCTCTTGTAGAGTCTAATTATAAATGAGTTGACAATCAGATCTGGTTGAATTCAAACTTCACTGACATAACAACGTTCCAGTGATATAGAATCTTCCTCCGTAAATCTGACTTTAACTATAATCCCTACGGTACTTACTGAGAGCAGTGAGTTATGGAAACCTGAGGAGATTGAGATGAGAATACTTGTGATACTGATCTCAAGCCATCAGAGAAAGCAAAGCAAGAATGGGTAAACAGATCAGTTGCCGATACAGATAAGGATTTGTACTTTGAAAAGTCTCACGGTAGAAGTTGAAGAACGAGACTTTATATCCAGCAGATTGATGAGAAGACTTGTTCTTGAGAAACCTTCGACGACGTAGACGAATCTCCTATCGTACTCGTAAGAGAATACTCTTCATCTCCTTGTAATCCTGATAGATTCGTAAGAGGATATGGAGGTGTCGGAGTTCCAAGAGTGGTTTGTAATCTCGACTGAGAATTCCAAATCGCTATGATCTACTATGGTGGACAAATGTTTGCTTATCTGTATTCACCATTCAAGAAGCCTTTCACTATCCGTCCAGATGATTATGTATATCTTCCTATGCAAGGTATCTATCTGAACGGATTAGTAAAACCTTCAAGAAAAGAAATCGATCTCTTGTCAAACCTTGAGCTTCCTGAGAACGGATACTTCATACCGCAAACCTCAGAGCTTACGCATTTGATTGCTGCTCCAGATCAGAACGAGGGAAAGAATAGTGTCGTCTCTACTCCTATCGGATTTAGATTAAGGTGCTACTCAGAGTATGGAGAGATTCCATACATTGCTGTAGGTAATTCACTGTATTCAATCAACGGTTTCTTTATGGGGCCGAAGTGAGAATGTCAAATCCCTTTGGACTGTATGGTGGATGACTACCTAGAAAAGCAGCCAAGGAATATAACTCCTTGTAGATCATTGCCAGTCTCTGGTAATGAAAGAAGGGTATTCGTATACGACCAAGAAATCCTCGCTGCGAGAAACCAATTCGAGATAACTTGATTCTCTTCTTGGGGAGCTAGGCTTGCATATATCGCTAACTGAGGACTCTATATCTCAGGTACTGGTATTATGCAAGGAGTCTTCTGAGCAGATCTTTCTGTAAGATGAGACCTTGTAAGATGATATAAAAGTATTCCAGCTGGTATCACTGACCTCAGAGAAATGTATACTTCATTACTTCTCTTCTGACCTAGAAGTATCTATGCCTTAAGAGATGAAAATGCTGCGATTACAGGTTCTTACTTGAAAGCTTCTGACGTAGAGGATTGATACTATGCTCCTTGATCATACTTCAATGATGACTGAGAGTTCTTGATCGTGAGAAAGAATAGAGTGCTTGAGACGATGGATTATTCATCATACTATGGAACAATCAAATTCACACCTGACACTTGATTCTTTGTAAACTCACACATTAAAGGTTGCAATCCTTCTTATGATAATATCACGGTAGACGCTACCATCAATCATAGGTATATCTCTATCTATGATAACAATCACGCAGGATTTAGATTCGATCCTCAGACTGGTAAGATTACCAACAATACCCATTATTCTAAGCTGCTTATCTATGACAAGCATTACAATGTATGGTATCACTGGATCATTACCTGAGCGAGAGTTACTCGTGTTAAGGATTGAATATTCCTCTGAGATGGTATCTACTCTAATAAAGGTAGAACTTGGTGATGGGAATCAGATGATACTAAAGGTGGAGAGATTATAGAAATCATCTCTGCGTATGTTGGAGAGGAATGATTGCAAACTCCGAAATTCATTCAGTATGTAAAGACGGCGGTTGGTGATCACTCAAGTATCACAAACGAAAGTATCTGGTCGTATGAACAAACGTTCTGAGGAGAGCGTTTCATACATAGAGTTCCTATCACTAACGCAAGATACCCTCAGCTTCTTGATAGAAAAGATGAGAACTGAGTGATTAAAACGTATGATGATGGATGAACAATCTACTGACACGGTAAGATGAAACCTCATACTTTAATGTCAGAGATCCTCAATTATCAAAGTTATGATTCATTAACAACAGTTATTGACTCAGACCCAATGACTTCCGAGACTACTATGTGAATGTACGCCTCAATCAAAGAAGCGATATGAAGACCAGCGAATCTCTTGGAGTTGACAATATCTGCCAAGTGACTAGACAATGTCCAGTTCGGTTCTTTCTACATTAGTTATTATGTTCTTGACGCTGACTATGAGCATATCGAGAACACTAATATAATGATCTCAGATTTCTCAGATAGAGTAGATGATCTGAAAATCAATAAATGAGAATACTGTCAATCAGTATTAGCTGGCTCTGCCTGCTAGGTTTTAATTCTTATTATTACTAAATGCCTACATTAGACGACGTAATCAATTATGTCCTTACTACTGAGGAGCTTTCAGATTTGCCTACAATCGCCGACGCACTTAACGAAAGGTTTGCTTCGGAAATCGGATTGGCTATCGAAGAAGCTGCTGAAGTAGAAGAAGCACCAGCAGAAGAGGGTGCGCCTGCTAAGGAAGAAACTCCTGCTAATTTACCTCCACTAGGACTTTAATGGAAAATCAAAAGATAGAAAAGCTTTGGGCTATTATCTCTGCACTCTCGAATGAAGAGCAAAAAGAACTTGCTGAGAGAGTTAAAAACATAAAAGAGCTTAGTCCAAGAGTTAAAAAAATGGTTGGGCTTTTTGAGAAGCTAAATGAAGAAGAGAAATCAGAATTTTTTAGAAATGTAAAAACCACTGATGAATGAACAAGCGAGGCAGATAGCTCTGCAGAAGTTGAATGAAGCGGTGAGCCAACCCCTAACACAACACCAGACGGGGGAGCAGATAGTGAACCAAGCAAATAATAGCGTACAGAAAAGTATTTCTAAATATGACGCTACTATGCAAAGTTTACTAACTGGAGATAAAGCTATCGACGCATTGATCAGGACGCCTGAATCTCAATGGTCTCCGTATCAAATCGCTGTAGCTAATCTCAATAAAGACCTCAGAGACCGCAATAAAAAATTCCAGCAAGCGAATGATAAGAAGCTGGTACTAGAAAATCAGCAAGCAAACATTGCTTCTGCAGGACAAATTATGATGGCGGCATATCGTGACGCTATGAATAAATCAGAAGCAAGTGCAGAAAAACAAATGAACGCTAATACTTTGAACGCTAATATCCAAGCAGGTTCAGCAATCTCTGGATCTGGTGGGTTATCAAATAACCCTGCCGCTGCAGCTCAAACAAGGCTAACAGCACATAACCAAGCGAATGCTCAGAATATGCAGATCGCAGCGAACAGAGACGCAACATTAGCAAACCTTACAGCTCAGGGAGCAAACGCAGAACTTCAAGCTGCACAAGCTCAGAAACAAATGGAGTTGCAAGAGAAACAAATCAATGCGAATATTGATAATGCAAACAAGCAGTTGGCAAACGCAGCTGCTCGTAGTCAGTACTCTACTACTTCTAAGGGCGGTAACGGTACAAGTACTGTTACTAAAACATTCGACCCTAGTAAGTTTACTATTGGTAAGGATGGGCTTGCTTACTCTAGTGATGGTAAGACAGTTATTAAACCCGGACAAGAAGGGTTTGATGATATTAAAGCATATCAAGATAAGCAAACACAAGAGATAAAAGGTAAACAAGATCTTATTGCTCCTAGTATCGCTGCTCTCGTTACTGCTAATCCAAATGCAGGGGGAGTAATCGCTGGGCTATCAAGTCTTCTTGGTAGATCACTTTAACATTTAATGACACTCAATGACAGAATACAAATTACCTCCAAAGGAAGCTGTGCTACCAAACGGTAGAGTATCAGCTATTTGAGTAGAAGAAACAGAAAATATCTTCGGAATTGAAAGGTTGACTGATCTAAAAGATATCGACTATTCAGCTCTGAAAAACCCAAAGCTTGGATATATCTACTTCCTAGGGTACAGACCTCAGGTTGGTACAGATAAGAAATTCGCTTTCTTTCCTGTAAAAGATCCAGCTTACAAGTGACAAGACGTATAACTTTATTTATAACGCAAATCTATGGGTAATACACAAGACAACTGCGGACCAGATATAGCTGGATTTTGCAACGCCTTAGATAATTGCCCTACGATAGGACAACTGAAAGCTACTGATCAGCAGATCAAGAACTGGGTTAAAAACGTTGAAGATAAGATTGAACTTAGAAATCCATCAGCTGATAACCAGATTGCTAAAGGATTAAAACAGAGAATGGAGGAAGCGGAAGCTTGCTGTATTGATAATCAAAGAAGAATGGATGAACTCAACAGAGTTATCTGAGAAGTCTGAGATAATGTTACTTTCCTTAAGAACTGGAATATCAGACAAGACGCTCAAATGAAGTGACTTGTAAACAAAGTTGTTATAGACAAAATCTATTCTAACTTTGAAGAATGGCTTGAGAATGTATATATCCCTCAGTGTGATTCACTGGAGAATAAATATATTGAAGGTAATATCTATGTAAACGTTAGTCAAGCAGACAGTGCTAGAAACGCCACTTATGTAAATGTTAGGAAGCGGCGAGATCAAAGTCCTTGCTCAGCTAATGACTGGCAAGAACTTTATTATACAGCTCCTGCTGATACGCTTTCAATTCTTGGTATCGATCCGATTAAAGTTGATCATCCTTCAAAGCATACGTGGACAATCTCAATCGTACCAGAGAAACTCTCTGATATGATTGCTTGACTAAGAACACTCGACCTTTCTAAGGTAGACGTGACGCTCGGTCCTGTATACTTTGAACCGATTTTCAAAGAGTCGGCAACGATCCAAGAGAACCTTACCGTAGGAAATACAACTAAGACTAAGCATTTAGAAGCAGATAATGCTCACATAAAAAAAGCTTGTATCGAAGAGATGACTTGTGATACCAAGTTTACTGGCCATCCACAATTCGAAAACCTTACTGCTGACAAAGTTATTACAAAGAACATAACTTCTCAGTGAGGGGTCGTAGAAATGAATGGGAACATTAAACTTGAGGGTCACGTAGAAATCCCAAAGATTGAATGAGATATTAGAATCGAAGACAAACTTACCGTTCCTGACGTAAATGTTACCGTTAAGGTCGAGACTCCTGTCTTGAGAGTATCACACGATACTTACCTTGGTGGTAATACTTATATCGATGGACCTGTTACCTACAGGGACAGGAACGATAGCGCTGCTGAGCCAGTGTGTTTAGATAATGCTATCAAGAATCTCTTTAGACCTTCTTGGTGAATGTTTAAGCTTTCTGGATCAATGCACGCTAATGGAGAGCCTAACGGTACTTGTTGAGGTATTGGTAGCAATATCATTAAAACCTTCAACGATCACCAAGACAATCCAGTAAGTGTTAAAACGGTCGGAGATCCTGATAACCAAACAAGACTGGAGTGGATTAAAGATTTCTGATGGACACCTTGAGTGTTTATGACTGATATCCCTTGAATAGGACAAACTGTTGTAATCAAGTGAGACGGTGCTGACGCTGGTATCTATCAAGTAAACTATAACCTCACAGTAAGGATACAAGACTTTGACGCACAAACAAAGAACAATATTACCTCTGCAAGATCAGGACTCGTAATTTATAATATGACTAAGCCAGAGTCTGGATTTATTATCGATGATAAATTCCACCCTGAGAAAGATTCATTCGAATTCGAATGGGTACACTCTCACGGATTTTATGACGATAACTATCCATCAGGAAGCAATGATACAACGAACCCTGCTACACTGTACTATAGAAGTTATCCAATGGATAATCTTGCTAATGGTCACGCTCAGAATCCTCCTTTCAAAAGTTATGTTGCTAGGAGTTTGGGGTACTATACCTTCACGGTATCTACGCTCATCTGAGTAAAAGAATATGTAGCTGTAGCTCCGTTCATTAAGCTAGCTTCTGGTATCCTTAACGGCACTCAAAGTTACAAGCTTGATATTACAACAGGTGTATGGAATACAGGAGGACAATCTTCGTTCTCTGTACATAAAATTGCTAATCTTTGACAGCCATTTGAATATCACTGTTGAAGAGACAATTAGTTTATTTATTACTATTTATTAAGAAAATGCCTACTACTACAGGAAAGCCTTGCAATGTAAGACCAACTTCAACAACAAAGTTGAAGGCTTATGATGATTGCCACGGAGAGTTCGAGATAGCAGTTGGTGACTTGCCTAATGTCCCTGAAGCGGATATTTGTGCTGTTGTTGCTAACTGTCCAACTATTGTATCTCTTCAGCAAAAAGACGCGCAATTACAAGCGCAAGTTAACCTTATCGAGAACGATAAGTTTAACGACATTAATACTAAGATCAATCAGCAGAACACTGAGATTAACGGTATTAAAGAAAAGAATAACCAACAGGATTTCGTTATCGGTGAAATCAACGATAACATTACTACTCTTAAGAACTGGAATATTAAACAAAATCACCTTATCGAATCTCTACAAGCTAGAGTAATTCTTGATAAGACGTTTAATAACTTCGAAGAGTGGGTGGAAAATGTATATGTACCACAAGCAAACGCTCTTACAAATAAGTATGTTATGGGTGATATGTATATCAACGTAAGTCAGTCAATCGCTGCTACTAACGCTACATATGTAAATGTTAGAAGTGCAAATTCAAGAGCGCCATATTCAGCTAATGATTGGCAGAAGTTGTACTACTCAGCTCCAGCTGACGTACTAAGTGTGCTTGGTATTGACCCTATCGAAGTGTCTCATCCATCAAAACACACTTGGGCTTTGTCTTTGAATCCTACTAAATTCCAAGACTATATGGCTCAGCTTAGAGAACTTGATCTTTCTAAGGTAAATGTTACTCTTGGTGAAGTATATTTTAATCCAGTTATTAAGGAGTCTGCGACTATTCAGGAAAACCTAACAGTTGGAAACACTACTACTACTAAGGATTTAGTTGTGCAGAATGGTGCAACTATTAAAGACCTTACAACTACAACAGCTAAGCTTGGAACAGTAACTGCTCCTGTAACTTTCAATGAGAAAGTAACAGTAACTGATACTGTAGAAGCTACTACTCTTGTAGGTACTGGTACAGCTACAATCAAGAACGCTACACTTACTGGATCAACTAAGATCGAAAGAGTAGATGGAGACTTGTATGCTTCAGAGAATGTAAGAGTTGGAGAGAAGTTAACCGTAGGAGGAGTTGCTAAGTTTGATACAAGAGCAGAAATTAACACTGCTGTAGTATCTAGTAGACTTGAAATCCCTACTGCTGATAATATTAAAATCGGTGGAGTAGACTTCCAGACTTGGCTTCTTTCATTCGGTAATGCACACTGGCAACCTAAATAATTTTTAATCTCTAAAGTAATTATAGACTATGGTATTAGACGTAGCATATCCATTTGGAGATTTGACTCTTAGCGACTTGCTTGCAGTATCTAGCTGCGAGCTTGTCCCTAACTCTATTCCTCTCTTTGATGGTAAAAGATGGAAACTCGCTCCTCTTCCTAGCGGAGGTGGAGGATGAGGAAACTCAGCAGACGTTGAGGAACTCAAAAGAAAAGTGAGAGAACTTACTGATAAAGTAAATCAAAACACTACTAAGACTAGCAAGATAACAGAACTTGAAAGTAAAATCTCAGAACTTACTCAGAAGATAAATGATCTTCAGACTTCTGGTGGAACTAATACTACCAAAGTTACTGAGCTTACTAACAAAGTTGCTCAGCTAGAAACTAAAAACCAGCAACTAGAAACTAAGGTAACAGACCTTACTCAAAAGCTTACTCAGTTGATTACAAAAGTTGATGGACTCGAAGCTAAGCTACCATTCTTCGGATCATTCACTATGAATGGTACAGCTGCAGAGCATTCAGATACAAAGGTAACAGAAGGAACATTCCTATCTTACAATATTTCAGGTGAGGTTAAGGGACAAACTCTTGATCTCAGTGTTGAGACTGGTAAGATTAAAGCAGCTTCTGACGCTTCTGAAAACTTGACTATTAACTATATGGGTATTAAGGCTTAGTTTTTATTCTTTATAATATAAGATATAAATGGCTCATTTAGTTGCAAGAATCTCAAAACCAAGAGCCGCTAATCAAAAGAAACTACAGAAGACTTTTTCAAACGAGTCTTCTGTGGTAATCTTAGATTCAGCTATTAAAAAAGACTCTTTCGTTGTATGGACGTTCCAAGAAAACTTAGACGCAGATATCGAAATCCTCCTTGATACAGGGAAGATGACGATCAATGCGACTAAGAATATCACTGGAACTATCTATATTGGGCTTCTTAATATTTAATCTTTAACAGAAGACCGTTATGAATAACGCTTGAAGAATAATTGACAGAGACCTTAAACCTGAAAACATAAAAGCAGGTGTTAATATCTACGGAGTAACAGGAACCTTGAGGACAGCTACCTGAAACTATACTACAACAAATGGTAAAAACTTTGGTACGCTATTAGAAGTAGAAGATATGTGATGAATGCGAGGAACTGGTTACCAGTACCAAGGTTGAGTTCTTGGTAGCAACTATGTAGCTGGTGGTTGGTACTACCCATTCGCTTTCAATAGCGGAGATAAGTATTACTTCTGAGGACTAAGAAAATGTGAATGTACAAATAGTTGTTCTGGTAAAGCAGATGTGTTCCAAGTAATTATCTATACTCTTGATAAAACAACCAAAACAATTACTTATAGATACGAAACTTTGTGATACAACTACCCTCCTAGAATTGACGATATCCACGAAGTGTCTCCAGTTACTAACTGGATAGACTATGGTAATGAACTTAAACTTTTCCTTTGGAGAGATTCTAGTAGAAATAACTATGTAGTTGCTGCTTCGTATACTATCAACAAAACAACGGGGGAAGTGACAAGACAGTTGCCTACTGGTAGTAATGAGTTCTGAGTTATCGGTGGTCGTGATAGAATTAAAAACATACCATCACTTGGCTATGATAGTACAAAGCCTATCTCACAATTAGAACCTAATAGTGATGATGGTAAAATCTATAAAGGTACTGTTCATAAAATTGGAGACAATCACAAGTTCTTCTTCCTCGTCGGATACGACAAATTTTAATTTACAATTTAGAAATCTATGGCTAAAATTGTAGAACAGATAGTGAATCTTAAAGCTATCAAACAAAAGCTAGACCAGATTTCTGCAGGAACTGTAAGCATTATCGACAACCTCACGAGCTGAGGTTCCGATAAAGCCCTGTCCGCAGAACAAGGTAAAGCTCTAAAAGATCTCGTGGATACTGCGAATAGAGAGATTACTGCTATCAAGAGGATCCTCCAATCTAGTGACGTGAACCTTGATACTATCGAGGAAATCATCACAAAGATTAAGGCAATCGACAATGCTCTAGGATGAGTTTCTACCGTGATCGAATCTAAAAAAAATGAAGTTCTCACTACTATGAGAGAAGAACTTAATCAGAAAGTACAAGAGCTGACTAACTTAATAAACACAAAAGCAAGCACAGCAGATATCGTAGATAACCTCACAAGCGACGCAACCAACAAAGCTCTCTCTGCTAAGCAGGGTAAAGTTTTGAAGGGGTTAGTTGATGGGGTAACTACGACTGCTGAGGCTAATAAACAAAAGATCACGGATATGGAGCCTAAGGTTACTGCGAATACCAGTGCAGTGGCTACACTTACGAGTAAAGTAAGTACCCTAGAAAGCACTAGCCAAGGATCTACTACTCAGCTTGAAGGTAAGATTGCTACTGAAACTCAGGAGCGTAAAGACGCAGACTGAGCTATGAAAACTGAACTGCTTGGTAAAATTCAGGAAGTGGAAACTAAGAGAGCTGAGAGGGATAACTGGGCTAAGACTCAGATCGAAACTGAGTTGCCTAATAAGATTACTCAAGTAGATGGTAAAGTAACTACGAACACTCAGGGGCTAGCAACTCTTAAAAGCCAATTTGAAACCTTCAAAGGTACAGCTACAAAGTTCGACCAAGCTAACATAAAGAACACGCTTGGTAGAGTAACACACGCTACAGACGGATGGCTAGCTGCCGAGGATTTCAATAGAGGTATCGGTAGACTTAATGCTCCTCGCGCATTTCTCACTGACGCTGAACAGGCTATGATCAGCGGTGTTGGAGAGAATAGATTGGCGTTCTTGCCATTTGAACAGGCTAAAATAGAGTATAGTGTTGATGGTAACACTTGGTTACCAGATACAAGTAACTATACAGAAGCCGTACATAAAGATATCTTTTCTTGACAAAATGCTGCTTCGCTTAGGTATAATTGACAGAAGTGAGCTAAGTTCTTTAGATTAACTTTAGATAGCTTCTCTAATGATACTACTAATGAAAGATATTTCCAAGCTAGTATGTTATATCTCCGAATGCAAACAGACAATGTACCTTGCCATATATGGATTGAAAGAGCTACTGTAGGTCAGCCTGATACTTGGTTGTCTCTCGTAACGAAGCAAAGTACTGTAGCCAACTGGCCTTGAGTTGCTGTTATTAACTTTAATCCAGCAACATTCTGAGGTAATACAGACCAAGCTACTAATAACAGAAAGTATAGAATCAACTTCCATCTTCCTAGTAGATCTGGTACTCAGTCTTTTGGATTAGGTAGTGTTAGATTATACTGACCTAACCTATATAGGGGTGACTCTCCATTAGTTAGAAATGGACAAATGTATGAATGGGATAGTGATAAGAATGTAACTTTCCCAGCAAAAGTCTCAGTAAATACTGAGCCTACCGAAGAGAAGGATGTGGCTACTAAGAAGTATGTAGACAGTAAAACTGGAGGAGTCCCTGATACCAGAACTGGTTGAGGACTACTTAAATTCTGGACTGGAGATAAAACCCAGTTCGACGCGATAGCGACTAAGGACGCTAACACGATTTATTTTGTAAAAGAATAATCGCTTTTAGTTTATAATCAGCTTATATATGCTGAAACTTAACACACAAGATTTAACTCCTTATCTCTGAGGAATTAAGTTAAACTCAGTACGATGGTGAGAGAATAAGGTATGGCCTGTAGGTAACCTCAAATGAACTTGGTGGGAACCTGACGAGAATGTTGTGTATTGGGAATCTATGAAATGAGGTAACTATTCGATTGCGAAATCTTGAATTAGTAATCGTTTCCTTTGCGAATATCAGTGATATACTAGTACCTTCCCGGGGCAGTCTTATTATGCTATACCCTTTGATTATGATGAATTTAGTATATCTGCGAGTGTTCTGCTACATAATACTTCTTGATATCAAGTTCTTTTTAGATGGTCTGACTCTTCTGGTAATGACACTGCTAGAATGTATCTTACCTGATATGGTTGATGACCTGTACTGAGAATAGGGGATGATGAAACATACTATATTTGAGTTCAATTATGAGTATGATATGAAACTCAGATATTTGTATCAGTTAGTAAAACTCGTGTATTTGTAGTCATAGATTGAGTTGTTGGATTCAACAATGTAAGGCATAAAACTTGACCTATGCAAAGGAGGTCAAACTATAACTTCTCTATATTTAACAGATGGTATAACCCTTCAGAATGAATATCGGGAACAGCAAGAGACGTGGTTGTTTGGAACAAAGCATTAACTCCTCAAGAATACGACAACTTCCTTGAAAAGAGAAAGTATGATATTACTTACAGAATCAATCCTTTCACTGAAGTTTATTGGGCGAATAATTACTGAAACAGAATGTATCTTAAAAGATGAACTGGTACTTATTCTATGGCTGTAGCAACGCCTGTAGAAGAGCCTTGAGGAGCTTGATATTTCTTTAACAATGGTAATCATATAGATACAAAACAAACAACACTTCCAAAAAGCTGGACATTCTCTATGTGGTTTAAAACACCAAAAACTTATACGTATGCTACGATTGCTTCTCTCGTTTGAACTTATATGTGATATCGTGGTAAGGCTGCTTTTATATTATGACTCTCTTGTAGAGATACCGATAGTTGAAAGATAGGTTTTTGGATGAGAGATGATTCAGGTAAAGAAGTCAATGCTTCTATAGAATGAGATCATCCTTGAGTTAATAAATGGAATCACGTTGTTGTTAGTTATAATAAATCCACTAAACAGTTGTTGTTCTCAACAAATGGTAAAGTGGATTACAGAGAAACTATAGATCTATGACCTATAAACTTCAATTCTCTTACTATATGATGAGGTAGGCAACCTGATCAAAACATAAAATGGCCTTTCACTTGAGTTATACAAGAGTATATTTCAGAATGAAAAGCTTGGACCGAAGCGGAGATAAAGGAATATTATAACAGGACGAAGTTTAAGTACACAAAAGTAAATAGTTATACACCTAAGAGTTACGCGCAGGGGTGACGTACGGTTCAATACTTCCCTTTCTTTGACGATTACAAAACTAAGATGAGCTACAACGTCCCTTACGATTCTCTAAGAACAACTTGAAACAGTACTTGGATACACGATAATGCGGTATATATACCGTCCCATTGAGTTTTTGAACCTCTATCTGTATGAGGGTTTGAAGGGACCACTGTGTCATTTTGGATGAGAACTGCGCATTACACTAGCCAATTCTGTCCCTTCTATGTATCTTGATCAATAAATTGAGGCCACACAGTATATTGACTATATGTTAACAATTGAAATCAATATACTTTTAGAACGCGAGACGTAGCAGATATCACTGTAACTTCTAATCGTTATGTATTAACTGATAACAGATTTCATCACGTTGTTATGACTCACGATAAAGCTAGTTGAACAAAAAGATTGTTTATAGACTGAGTAAAATTGTGAGAAGCTGTATCTCCATTTACAGACTGGAGTGCAAAAGATGACAGCTGAGTTTATAAGTGGTTCTTGAACTGAGCCTCAGTAAGAAACGAAAGAGATACTCTTAATGCTCAGAAAATAGCTTACAGGGAATTTATTGTTGAACAGAAAGCACGAACGGAAGAAGAAGTAAAAAAATATTACGAAAAAACTAGACCTTATTTAAATTATTAAACAATGCAACCAATTAATGAAGCTTGAGCGATTGCAGGTGTATTTTGAGGGATAAGCCTCTCTGCAATCCTAGGATACTTTTGAATGAGTATCGAAATGACCACAATACTTTGAGTACTTCTCTTCGCTGACTTCGTATTAGGAGTCACTAGAGCGAGGTATTTCAACAGAGCTAGTGTAACTAGCACTAATATGTACAAAGGATTAACAAGAAAGATCACAAGATTCATCCTTCCGTTCCTTATGATAAGTGCGCTGAAGTGAGCTTGAGTGTCTAATCTTGAATCTGTCTCTTATGCAATCGTAGGAATCATCATCGTGTCTGAGGGGTATTCTTGTCTAAGACATATCTATACTATCAACACTGGTAAAGACCTTCCTGAGATCGACGCTTTCGAACTCGTATTGCAGAAAGTTCTTCCACTCTTCTCTAGTAAGCTTGGTAAAGAAATCAAACCGCTAGAAGAAAAAAAGCAGGAAGAAGATACAAAGCCTAGTTCTTAATAGGCTGCAGACCATCTCTGTGGCTTCACCGAGATGGTTTGTTTTTACTTTCTAAACTACATAACTAATGTTTAGACGACAAGGAATAAAAGAAATTCCAAATCAAAGAGACGAGGCTGCTTGTACTGCTTTCGCTCTCTGCTCTATCATCAATGGGTTTAAGGATCCAAAGTATAAAGCCGAAGGACTCGAGCGAGAATACCTGAATGGTTCAGACTTCTTTGCTCTCGTAAACTCTAAGTATCCAGCTGATATCCAAGGTTCGCTTACTACAACTCAGGCTCTTGTATATGCCAAAGAGATGGGGTATATTAAGGATTATTCTACTATCAAGCTCGATCAGATTACTTACGATATGTTCAAGCTCGTATTCAAAGCAGGTGCGCTTCTTATCCTTAATGTGAATAAGATAGACCGAGAGAAGATTACTGCTAGCAACCCAGTAGCTCAGTTCGCAAAATGAGGGGTACCTCACGCTGTTGCTTGAGTAGATTATGATGACGAAAACCAAGTTATCAAAATCCTCAACTCTCGAGGAGAAGAACGAGGAGATAGAGGATACTTCTATATCAAAGCAGCTGACCTCGCTCAGATGGTATCTCGAGCGCAGATTGTATTCGACTCGTCTGATAAAGAAAATATGGCTAAACTCAACTACAAAAATATGTTGAGTAAAGCTATAAAAATTATCTCAGACCAGTGGAAATATGGAACTGAAGATGAGCAACAGGCGATGAACTTCGCTAACTCTATGCTTCGTAAGGTCTGTCTCAAACAGAATCACCAGTATAATATGGACAAGAAGAAGGCTACTGATTTTATCAATAAATATTTGTAATAATGTATCCATTCACAGATAAGGTTACTACCACCAAAAAAAGTAGATGAGTAAACCCTTGCTATGGTATTGTTATCCACCACACTGCAGGAGGAACTTACAAAGGTAATATGAATTATCTTTCTGAAAGATCCCCTAAACCAGAGGACCGCAAGAATACTGTATCTGTACATTTTGTAATTTGACCAGACGGTGAATGCGGTAAGATCGGAGACCCTAAAGATATCCTCTGGCACGCTGGTAACGGTAGCTGGGGAAGAACTCCTAATGTTAACTATGTTATGATGGGTATTGAGGTTGTTGGGTTCGGTGAACCTAACGAGAAACAGTATGAAAGACTTACTGATTTGGTAGAATATCTTATGGGAAACTTTCCATCTGTAGAACGTATCAATATCATCAGACACTCAGACTGTACTCAGGCTAGAGAATTTACTAAAGATAAAATTCTTTGGGATGGTAAGAGGAAAGTTATCAAACGAGATATCTGACCTAAATTTTTCCCAGAAGGCTTTGAGAAATGGAGAGAAAACCTCCAGCCTAAACAGGTATCTAAATACGGAGAAGCTGAATAAACTTCTCCTTGTAAAATCGAAAAAAATGATTATACTTACATTTGTTTTATATGTCAATAAGATTTATGAAAAGAAAACGAATCCTGAAAAAGGATCCCCAATATACCGCTCCAGACGGTACAGTTCATAAATGAACGACACAAAAAGAGTTTGACGAAGTAGTGAAATCTTACACTCCTGACTACGATATTCTAAGGAATAGAAAAGTCGGAGATACTACTGCGAATGATATTTTCCTTCAAGCTCTTGATAAGTTTGGTGAGAACCCACAGGCTTTCTCTCCAGAACAAATCCAAGCGCTTAAGCGAGCTGCTGCAAGTCTTGGATATATTTGACAAGAGGAGACGCCTAAAGCGACAACAACGCAGACTGAAACTCCTCCACAGCAAAACACTAAGTCTCAGGACGTTGCGAAGCAGACACCTGCTCCTAAGAATATCTATAAGAATCTAACTTCTACTGGTACTGCCACTCCTCAGGGTACTGAGAAGGATAAACTTCAGCAGTGAGGTAGACAAGCTTTATATCAGTTTATGTTATAATGATAGAAATGCAGGTTGGTACAACTCAAGAAGATAGCTCTATGGAATCTGTTATGTGTATAAGCAGGTCAATAAACAACGCTATCACTGACGCTTATATGGCTATTGCTAGATTGAGTTGCAATAACAAAGCAGAGCAGCTTGCTCATCTCAAGGAGAAGATCATTCCGCTCTTACTGAATGTATCTGATGAAATATCAAATCTGAATAAATCACTATTTGATATTCCTGTTAAGGAAGAAGTGAAAGTTTGCCCTGAGTGCTGAGCTGAGTTAGAAGACTGAGCTACTCAGTGTCCAGAATGCGAAACTGTTTTAGATACTAACAACTAGTATGAAATGCTTAAAAAATTTATTAACGCTGAAACGTGATCAGCCGTTGTATTTTGACGTGATTTTGATCTCTCAAAAGAAGCGTGGGAAAAGAGTTTGTGAACTACGATTGAGTGATCCGTTTCTTTAATAGAAGCTGATGAGCCTAAGAAGAAGGCTGAGAAGAAAGAGGTTAAAAAAGAAGAAGAGTCTTTACCTACTAAGAAAGAAGAGTAATGGCTTGTACCCCTTGTCAGCAAAGAGCTGAGGCTAGAAGGCAGGCTATGATAGCTGCGGCTATTGAACAGAATCCAGAGCTTGCAAAATCTATCGGTATTGTTCAGAATTCATATTCAGATCCTGTAACCACTCTACCTAGACACGAGGGACCTACGGAAGGTATCCTTCCAAGAATAGAGGAAATGCCACATAGTTCTGTATGGAACGATGGCTATCTCGCTTTTATGCAGAGTAGATGAAACAATGCAGTGCAATGAGAATAAGATAAAAAAACTATTAGCTTGGGAAATGTTCAACAACCCAGCTACTAATCCAGAAGGATTACCACTACAATACTTTGAAGATAGAGTTAGAAATCAACCTATGACTCCGCAGCTTAAAGCTGAATACAATAAGGCAAAGGTAACTTTCCCTAAGTATGGAGTAGAAAATGATTATTCAAAAATGGAGACTTTATCTGCTAGGATTGACTAATGGTTGTACATAACTTTTATGATAAGTATACCATCAATGACGCTAACTTCGGTTGTCAGAGAGTTATCGTAGCGGACTGTCCAGAATGAAATAACTCTGGGTCTCACCGCTATGCTTCTCTCTGTGAGCTGCTCGAGAATTGTCCTTGAGTAAAACAGCTTACGAGACCGTGTATCGTTGACGCTCTTAACAACATTACAAATCTTAACGGATTTACTACTACCGACCCTAATAAAAGATTCCTTCGTGTAACTTCGAACGGTTGTCTCGAGGTCGCTAGTCCTTGTGTTTGTAATGACTGAGACCGTCTGGTAGCAGCGTCAAGAGGTGACCAGAATCCGGGGACTTTGGATTCCAAAGTCAAAGGATCTTGTTCACACGATGGATTATACTGTATCGATATCGAAGAGGCTTGACCTCAAACGTTGGTATGGAGACCAAGCGGACCAAATGGTCCATTCATCAATCCTAAAATGCCTACAGATAAAAACTGTGCGGCTTCTTGTTTCGACGTGAAGCTCTGCAATGTCTGAGGTAAACGAGAGGTAGATTACCAATGTCCTGAAGAAAGTAATAAGACTCAGTATCTTCTTGCTGTATGGACTGGAGGTAAAACTGCTATCTCTTGTAAAGGTAGAACTGTAAGATATTATGCGAAGCATAGGAACTCAAGAGGTCCTATCGACGCAGGAACTGTAGATACTTCTGACTCATACTTCGATGGAGATTGGGTAATCAGAGGGACAGAGGCTTTCGGTAAGCCTAAGTCTTATGGTGTATTTACTATTAACGAACCGTGAGTATATAACATAACCTACTCTTGTTACGTAACAGGTAAACAAACCTGTAACGCTATCAGAGCAGGACTTTGGCACGACGCCAACTGAGCGCCTATGGAGTTAGCTGACTTCAAATATGACTGTGGTGAGGTATGGTTGTCTGGTATGGATAGGTTTGACCACCCTCCATTCAACAGACTATGGCCTGACCAATGGAATAAAGAGAAGATGACTAATAACTATACGGCTGCAGGTTGGACTCTCGAGCAAACAGGATTCTCATTCTCGAGATCATACAATCTCAATGTTAGAAGGTCGGGAGTAGAAATCTACTTGACTGTAAAACCTGATATGAGAACGAATGACCCTAGAGTTATTCCTGCGAACGACTACAACGAGAGATATATGATGACACTTGAAGGTGCTGATGGTAATGCTTATGGTGCAGCTACTTCTATTCAGGTAGTAAAGATCTCTGAATCTGTACCTGAGAGTAGACTTTTAGATATTAGTGTTTAAGAGAATGGACGAACAAAAAGCCCAGATTAGAGAGGTACTTGAGTTTATGAAATCCGAGGACTTCAAAAATCTTCCAGAAGATAAGCAACAAGAGATTACCGAAAAGGCTAAGCTCTTAGTTGAGAACTTCAAAAAACATACTCCAGACGGTATGGTGTCCGCTCCAGCGGAACCTACTCCCGAGAAGCCGCAGGCTCCTAAATGGATTATGAATTACCTTTAATGGTATCAACTTCCTCTATCCTAGGTAAACAGAGGAATCTGATATATATTTATATTAATTAATTAAAAGAACTATGGCTTTCCCAATTACCGCTAAAGTAAAGTTCAGAACTCTTAAAACTAAGGGGGCTGACAACGGAGTTGAAACACAAGTCCTCAAAGAACTAACAACTGGTTTTGATAAAGATAATCACAAGGTAGAAGCTCTTGTTGATCTTCCTGCTACTATTGCCGACCTTAAGGCTGGTAACTCAGGAGCAGTTATCAACGGAGTACCAGTTAAAAGAAAGGATGGATACGCTCCATATTTCGGTGTGGTTAAAAGAAACTACCCACTTTGGAAACACGGGGTACACTCACCTGAGTGGGAACTCGTGAAGAACTACGGTGAGTATTTCTTGGAATCAAAACCTGAATAGTAATGTTTCGCCTCCAACATAAAAAGAGGCAACTTTAAAATCCACGTATTTGGAACACGTGGTAAATAGGACTTCAAAAAAAGGACCGCAGGTGCAAACCCACGGTCTTTTTTATATTCTCTTTACACGGAGAACTTGAAGAATGGTAGATTGAAATCTCTAGCTACGAAGTTAAACATAGCTGGGAGTGTTTCATCTAGTTTGTAGTTGAGTACAGGGACTTCAATTTCAGAGTTCATAAACAATTCATTCAATTCGTCCTCTGCAGCCTTAGCAGTTGTATTTTGGATTCTATCCAATACCTTCTTTCTGATATCTTCAGCTGACATAGTCTCTTTCTTGAGCTTAGCCATATCTGTTTCTTTAGCTACCTGCTCCTCAAGTTCCTTGTTGAGCTTCTCACCAAGTTCCTTTTTCTTCTCTTCGAAGTTGATATCCTTTAGTACTCTCTGAGTTTCCTCGTCAACTACCTTAAGGAATGCTTCGAAAGCTAGAGCGGTCTCCCATTTCATAGGAGTCTTGATAGCTTGTACGAGGATCTTCTGAAGATCTCCTGCTTCTTTAACCGTAGTTTTTACTAATTCAGTCTTTTTCTTTGCTGCCATTTGTCTTGTTATTAAATGTAAAATTATACAGGAACTACATCGAGTAGTATCCCCGGATTAAGCTGCTTCGCTCTTTCTGCGTAGTCGAAAGCTTCTTCCTTATTCCTGAAAGTTCTACCAAGCCCCATATAGGTCTTGATTTCTGTAGGCATACCATCAGGACCGTAGTCACGGATGATACCACTAACTTCCATAACCTTGTAAGGCGTCTCCATAACAGAGAGCTGTCTTTCTGTTTCTTGTATTGACTCAGGTTGTACTGAAACTTCTTCAGTTTTTTCAGTACCTGTTTTAATACCGTCGACTTGTGTTTGGATATCATTAATCTTCCCAACAAGTCAACCTACAAGATTGATAAGCTGATCGATCTTTTCGGCGTTACTCTTGGTCTTTTTACTGTGTGCCATAATCTTATTTCAGTTTAAGAACTAAATTGACAAGATATTGTTTGTTATTAATATTCCTTATCTCTCTCTTTCAACCTCTTTCTCTGTAAATATCCTTAAGTTCCTTGACTGTTTTTCAGATCAGAACTGCCTCTTCAGACTCTTCTTCCTCCTCAGTTTCCTCTTCTTCCTGTTCCTCTTCCTCATCCTCTTCCTCTTCAGTCTCAATTTCTTTTTCTTCTAAAGAACCGAGATCTACAGCAGCCTCTTCTTGCTCTTCTATTTCAACAGGATCTTCTGCTTTAATTTCTGTAGACAGATATCCTGCAGTAACCTGAGGACTGTATGTGGTTTCTCTTCTCTTGTAGAAGTCTTCATTCTGGTCAAGGACTGTAGATACAGGAACGTAAAGAGTACTTGATGGAGAGTTTGGTACTGTTTCTCTACGAGTACGTTCCACGTATCTCCTCTGCAGTTCTTCTGCTCTAGCGATGTCTTCAGCGGTCAAAGAGTCATTTCTTATTGTAATCATCCCACCATTTTATGATATAAAATTCTAGTGCGTCAGTTCAATCAGACATTTTTAATCAGTTAATCATAAGCCAAGATACCATAGGAGGATATCAAGAGACAAGATTATCAAAGACCTTATCAACGTATCCTTTAGTATACTCCCGGCACTTTAGTCTTTTCGACCAAGTTGCTCCAGTATTTCTACGACCCACTCAAGTACGACTATAGATTGGATAGTATTCGATATCTGTAAATCAAAGTACCTCAGTCATCTTCTTCATAAGAGGATTACTGTCGTAGTTATTATTAAGGTATCTTCTCAGTGGCTCTTCTATAGGGAAGCCACGTCTTGGCTTCTTTCTCGTAACTGCTATAATATCTGCTCTTGCGAGTACAGAAAATGTCTCTCGCACTTCTTGTAGTTCTTTTATGATCTGTTTTTCTATATCAAGATCACTGTTCTTTTTGAACACCATTGTTCTAAATTAAGGAGTAAACAAAATCAATACATTCATCTGTTTGAGAGTTAATATCCTCTCATAAGTTAGTCCATATCTTAGCTAATTGAGTTACTGTAAACTGCTTGTGTAAACTTTTACAGTAAAGATATTCAGTAAAGTTTCCGAAGTTCACTTCGTAAATGTAGTAGTCTCATCTGAATTCATCTCCTACATTTCTTTTCTTCGCCATCTTGTCGTGGATGGCTTTTAGTTTATCCTCTCTACTCATTTGTATAAACTAGAAAGAACTAAACTCCAGAACTACCGTATCCACTTTCACCTCTTTCTGTATCAGAAAGTTCTGTTGTTTCAACAAGCTCAACCTCTTCTACTTTATGGATAGCAAGCTGTGCAATCCTGTCTCCTACGAAGAATTCCTTTCTTTCGTTAGAGAGGTTTCTTAGGATTACCCCGATATCTCCTCTGTAGTTTGAGTCGATAACTCCTCCGTCAGTAGACAAACCTTGACTTGCCATACCACTTCTCGTGTAAATCTTCCCAAAATATCCTGCAGGAATTTCCATAGCGATATTTGTCTTGATGATCTTAGTATCACCCGTTACGAGGTAAGCGTCTTCTGCTGCGTACAAATCGAAGCAAGCGTCTCCTTCTCTACCTTTCTTAGGCATAACAGCATTCTCTGATAGTTTCTTGAATTTAATTAGCATTGTTAGTCTTTCTCTTATAAATATAAAATTTTCCTTTACCGAAACAAGCTTCCTTGTTTCTTAATATCTCTTCATCTACCTCATACATTTCTCAGAAAGACTCATATATTTTGTCTTTATTCAACAATGTAGCAAGGTCATAAAAGCTTTTACATTCGAAAAAGAATTTCTCCTGAGCCTCCTTTAATGGTATAGCCAAGAATCACTTCTCTTCCATAAATGATCGTATATCCTTTGTTCAGTGGAATATTTCCATCATACATTCACTATCCCAGTTGTTTGCGTACGATTTATTAGCACCTGTAAATATACCAATATGTGCGTCATTACCCCAGAAATATACGGTTTCTGAATATATTCATTTTTTTGCATAATATTGATGGAATAACGCGGCAAACAAAGTTTCTTTCTTACCCATTCGTATATTTCATTTCTCGATAATATCCGTATCTGATGGAAGTATGATAGTAATTGGCTCCTCTAATGGTTTAGGATATGAATATCCTTCTCTATATATACCATTTATTACGAGGTACATTTTGAGTATATTATTCTCTGCAGTTCTTTGTGTGTCCATAGTAGTGATCTATTAAATAAATAAATGATCAGGTTTCTGCACTGTGAATCTTTCCCACTGTTCTTTTCTAAGGTGCTGGATATATTCTCCTCTAACGTACACTTTAACAAGTCCTCTGGCTTTATCCTCTTCAAACTCTACCTCAGACTGATCGTATATCATAACAGGGAATAGATCTGTAGATATCATTTTCTGAAGCTCAGCAACCATATCTACTCTCATTGGATTATTCAGCTTCTCCTTCGTGTTTATCTTTTCCATTCAAATATTTCTCTGTATCTAAAACTCAAGGATATTTTTTAATATCTTCTAGGATAGTCTCTAGCTCTTCAATAGCACTAGCCTCTCCGTCGAAGAAATCTAATTGCACTGGTCTAAGTGTCCAGTTGGTAATATTCTCCATAATTTCCTCAGGAGTCATCTTACCTTCAGGTCTAATATCCTTGAAAGTAACTTCACCGATATAGTAGATCTCTGTTGGGATATCTTCTACGTGATCAGGATTATTCTTTACCAATTCATCATAGTTTGGATTTGGTGTCCTGATTATCTTGTAAATCCAAGGATGGTTTCCAAAGCTTAGTTCTTCAGTCATCTCGTAATAATTTAAGATTAAAAATGTGATAGGTCAATTGTTGTTTTACAATCCGAGTTTTTGGATTGCTGAGTTATAATTACCTACTCGATAGGTACAAGCAGAAGCACAATATCTAGCCTTTAACCAGCTAGATCATTTTTTATACCTCCACCATTTCTTATCTTCATATCGTTTAACCCAGAACGATATAGACTCTTCTACTGACGTAAACTTCTTTTTGACTCATTTTTCCATAAATCAGAATCAATTATTAGAAGGATACATAGCCTTTTTGAAAACAGAACTCTCTGCACTAGCAACTCAGATAACATTCTTAATACAAAGAATTTCGTCTTCGGTATACTCAATGCAGCTGCTAACAATCGCTTCGGAAATACTTTCGTCCCCTACGAGTTTGTCAACAGTAATGATTAAATTTGCTTTGTAATCCAGCGTTTCTTGAATCTGCTCTTGAGTATTTTCTAATGTTATTTCCTCTTTTAGCTCTTCATATACCGCTGAATCTCCTTCTTCATCCGCTTTAATCCATTGCATTATCAATAGAAGTCAAGCGAGAAGTAGAAGAATGTTCTTAAATCGTCTCATCTATTAGTATAAAGATAAACCTTCTCAAGGGAGGTATCTCACTCCACGAGAGGCGACCTATCACATAGGTAAGAGTATATACAAAATATTGTATTTTGCAAGTCTTTTTACTCTGCCCTATCGAGGAGTTCTAGGAAGTTATCTCTAGCAAGAACGGCTAGTGTGAACCAATCCGCTCCTTCATCTGAGTATCATTCAAGACACCCAACTACAGATTCTCTAAGGTCCTCAGCACTTCTGTGCCATCAAGTCAGAGGCACTTCTGAGATAGAAACAAGTTTCGTATTCTCATAGTGCGCCTCTGCTAGTCACCAGAGCGTCTTCTCGATAGGACCGTGAAGCTTCTTAGTGACTGTAATGTACTTCTTTCTGTGCATAGTAATTAGGATTTAAAAGTTATCTCGATCAACATATTGGATACCTCTGATATTACTTCTGATATTAGTCGGAAGCATACCAAGCGTAGACTCAATAATTTCAGCCATTAAGAACTGTTTATCTGTTCATCGTTTACCAGAGACTCTGGTATTCTCGAGATAAAAAGTAATGGCAGTGTCGTCGATCTCTATCAGCTCTTCTCAGAGTTCTTTATTTAACTCGTCAACCGCCGAGTATAAAGCTCCTCTGTTCATCTGATACACGTCACTATCTAGGTAAATGATAGTCATAATAATGTAAGGTTTACCTCTGATATATCTTGAGTTAGTAACCGTTGCTGACATTTTTCTGTTAATGATAGCAGCAGATACTAACTTAGAGAATGCTCATATAGGATCTTTTACTTTCTTAGTACCAAGACCAGTCTTTCAAAGATGAGTCTTTACGTATCCAAGCAAGGTATTGAAACTATATCCAAAGTCAAATATATCATTCACAACAAACATATACGACCACACGTCACAAGCTCTTGATGGCAAGCCACTATCTAGTAGTTGGCTTTTATAATACATTAGCTTGTCGTTGATACTGTATCATAGTGTGTTGTAGGTCTCATAGATTTCTCTATAAGCAGTATATTTTAATAGCTCATTAATTTCTTCTCAACCGTTTTCCAACCAGTAGTCTGAAGACATAATGAAACCACAAAATCTGTTATTCAATGATTCATCTTTAAACGTTCTTTCTCCGTTTACCCAAAGTGGAGAACGGAAATTTCGCCATACTGTTCAATCTAAAGTTCCTCTAGCAGCTTTGTCACGGTTAACGATATTACGAAGCAATTCTTCTGTATAAGGAGATACTTTAGCAGTAAGCTCTTCTAGGAAAAGGATTGCATTATCGCTCGCCAATTGTTTCAAAGGCTGAGGAGATACTGATGGAAGTGCCATTTCTCTAACAGAAGCTTCATATCAAAGCATTTTCTTTAATAGTGCAGCTACTGTAGATTTACCACAACCAGTAGTACCAGATACCAAGACCGCAGGATTTACTTCAAGACTATTCCATAAGTTCATACCAGCCAATGCTAATGCACAGAGGAATAGTGGTACAGCAAATTCTTCTTTATAACATTTCTTAAATCTACTAAAGTATTCGTAGACACTGATTTGTCCATCGTGATTACAAATACTGAATTCGTTTTCTCACAATAACACTCTCGATAACTCAGAGTTTCATATAAGCATTCTGTCTCAGAATACCATATCTCAGTCGTAATATCCTGTTCTCTCGTAAATATTAAGTATTGGGATATTATTATCTGACACGATACCATTATAGAATAGACCAAGATCATTATCATCTCAGAAGAAGAACACGTCAGTATACTGCTTATTGTGTGTAGACTTCGAAGGCTGCTGGTAAAGAATTCTCTCTACCCCATCAACTTCAACTACTAAAGCCAAAGTTGGTGTTATGCTTTCTCAAAGGCTAGACTTTGTTGTGTATCACTTCCCAATAATCTTCATACGATTACGAAAGATAATTTTTGATTTATTCATAAGTTCTCCTTTGGGGCTTACAACTTGTTGTGTCAATTGTACCATAGGTCCTTGAAAGAGAATTTCATATCCATTACCATTAAGTTTGTAAGATACTCATTCAGAATCTATTTCTCAAGAGGTAAGGGACTGGTCTTCTATTTCATAATTATCAATAAGGTATCTCATCGTAGCTGTCTCTTCTTGTCAACTTGCGTGCCAAGCTACTTGATATGGTGTACCAACAGGCATTTCTTTTAGGTTAGAACCTATCATACCTGTAACAGTTTTTGACTCATTGTCTATATAGTATTCATCTCTATCCCCTAGGGACTGCTTGAAAAGTTCTAAAGGTATGTTCATTACACTATTGAAAGCTACCTGTCCATATCTTTTCTTGATAGTCCTTTCTCGCTCCTCTCATTTCTCTACTTCTCTAATGTAATCTTCGACTGCAGATATATCCGTACAGCCGATTTCATCTTTCGTAAAAGAAACAAAATTTACTTCGTATTTGTCTTCAAGTGTCCAGTAAACAGATCCCGGCATTCTATATAACGCTCCTTTTCTTTTTGTAAGTTTAGGGTCGATATTTGCTCAAAGCTCTTTAGCTAGTCTATTAAGAATAGAAAAGTAAGAGTCTTTGAATAATGTAGAAGCCTGCTTTCTTTCTCACTTCTTGATAACAAAATATACGTGGTATCCGTTAGGTGTTCTGACGATATACTTATATTTCCAGATAAGTCTTTTAGCGAGCTTGTTTCTAATCTCTTTTAGAAACTCATCCATATTCTTGCTTTCACTAGAACTTAGATTGAAGTCTAGTACAAAGGCACACATTCGTGAAGGATCTCAAGCATTCGCTTCTGAGAGATTTAATGGATCTCATTCTTTGTTGGTATCTCAATACTTAAAGTTAGGTACGAGATATAGATTCGATGGTGTCTCAGCATTGATTACTAATGCTGCTTGTAGAGAACGATTTACTTTAATATCTTTTATGTCAGACTTGATTGTTTTATGAGGGTACAGAGCGTACCAATAATTATCGAAGTCGGACAGAAAAGCTCTTACATTTTCGTCCATTAGGTCTTTGGGTTATCGAATTAAAACAATCTACTTCAAATCAAGCTTTCTTACTTTGATTACAAACGGTAATACTCCTTTCTCCTGAACAGCCTCAACAGCCCCCCAGAAAGTATCCCAGTAATCAAGAGCCATTTTCATAGCTTCAGCTTCAATCATAAGCGATTGTTTTTTATCGATTTCCACATTTTGATAATCCTTTTCAATGATCTTCTTTTTAAAGTGTTCCTTTAATTCATCCCATACACAAGGAATACCTTTACTACTCTTACAGTAGATAGAGATAAAATGATCCATAGCCTGTAGCGGAGCATACAGAACTGGCAGTCATCTGGATTTCTTTGCGTACATTCCTTTGGTGATTGGTAATAGTTCTTTGTTTGTCATTGTACAGATAAGGTTAAGCAACTAAAGTCTTCTTCTTTCTACCTCTTTTCTTAGGTTCTGACGCACATTCTTTATTGCATTTTTTCTCGCACTTTTCTTCCTTACATTTCTTACTACATTCTTCCTTATCACATTCAGCCACGATCTTCTTGTCGGCTGCTTGCATTTTTTTCTTCTGTTCCTCAGGTGGTAACTTGGCAGTATCGATAGCTCTAGTTACGAAATCTAATTCTCTTTCTAGGTATTCTTTTTCATCTTCCAAGTTCTTCATATAAGTACCTGCAACTAATTGACCAAGATGGATAGCGTCTTCCTTAGAGTAGAATGATCTGTCTGTATAGTACTCTCCTCTCTCACCTTCAGCAGTGATAGTAACATTATCGTCTTCAAGAGTAATAAAAACTTTCTTCATTGTACACTCTTCGACAACACCATTAGGCCTTACGAAGTAGTATTTCCTTCCAATAAATTCTTTCAATCCTTCCACTTGTTTAGCTGTTTCGATAAGTTTTCTTGATTCCTTAATAAGTTCCAACTGGCTTCTCCTGTTCTTGTTGTAGTCTAGGAAACCGCCGACAACTTGTCTCAGTGATTCAAACATTGTTTTGTACATAAATAAATAAAAGGTTATGCTAAGTCGAGCTTATCATCACATTCTCAACTCCAGAATACTAGAGCTTTTGCTGTAGTACGGAAGTGTCTTCTCCATTCAGTGTTTCTTTTCTTTTGGTCGATTACTTCTTCTCCAGCTGAGTTTACTAGAATAGGTTCTTTCTTTTTCTTTTTTACAATTGGATCATCCTCATAACCTGTGAACTTCCAACCTTTAGTAGTTTTTTTAGATTCTGTTATCCTTAATCGTTTCTTTTCTCCTAGTATTTTCACTAGGCTCATCTCTCCTACTTTCATTTTATTTTGCTTTCTTAAAAAGTAAAGGTCCCGAATCGGGATAAATGGTGTTCACAACTTCCTGTAAGGTTGCAGCTGGATTTATGAAAGGCTGCCAACCGCAGATCATTTCTTCGTACAGATCATCTGCTACCAGATTTTTCACTGTAAACTCAGAACCTCAGTCGGCTGTTGGAACTTCTTTTATCAAATAGTCTCCTACCTGATAATAGGTTATAACTTCCATTCTGGTCTCTTGGTTAAGAACTAAAATTACGACTTAGTTGTAATATTCTATCACGAAATTTCAAGCAAAAAAACTCCCTGAATTCTTCTGAATTCAAAGAAAAAATCCCAAGTTCCTCGAGACGAACTGAGTTCTCATCACCTACGACGTCGTAAACGTAGGTCAAATTCAGGTTGGCATAGTACGCCATTACGAAAGAAACTCCTTGACTTTCTCAATTTTTAAACAAAAATAAGTTGGCAACCTGATGGGGGTATAACATTTTATATACACTTTCAGGAGTGGGAGCCTTCGCTGTCTTAATGATTTTCAGCTCAAGCGCCCCTCAGATTCAACTGTAATTTACAGAGACGTCAAAGGGTTTCCTTACGTTTCCAATATCTGGAATATTCCTGACGTAGAATTTTAAGTCCTTCAATCTCTTGATAACTGCGGACTGAAACTCAGCCTCAGAAACGTAAACTTTAGAACAACTCATTGATGATCTCTTTAGCTGTTAAATCCTTTTGCATAAGCGGACAGATATCGGCAACCGGACACATACCGCAACCTCTACACTGCTTCGCAGGGTAATCCTTTTTGTCCAGATCTTTGGCTTTGATATCCATAAATTCCCCAACATTATGAGATACATTCGTGTCAACCACAGATTCGTCCAGTACTTTAGAGAATGGGTGGACCTCTCCAGACTTCTTATCCATAACGAGGAAGGTAAATTTAATCTTTGGTTTCTTCGTTCGTCAACTCGTTAACGACAGTATCTCCGGGTGTCGCTGTTTAAAAATAAACCGGGGATAAAAGTACCACTGAGCGTTCTCTCTTCGGATATCTGGTCCATCATACCAAGAGCTTGATCAGCATTTCATATCAATAATTTCTGCGACGATACCGTCTTCAATATTCGGCTCATTGTATATTACAATAATATCTGGAGTACCAGAAATCCAAACGTCTCCTAGAGGATATTCGATTTTCTGTTCCTGCCAGATTTGAAATTTTTCGTTTACAAATTGTTTTATGTAAGCGTAGATACCAGTCATACCTGACTTAATAACTTCTTCGCTTATCTGTTTCTTCTTCTGAAGAAGTGGGTTGATGGTATCAGTGTAATACCTTACCCAAGGTTTTAGAGAATTTTTTGTCCCCGAAACTGCGGCCGCTGCTGCGGCATTCGCTAATGATCCGTGTATAGTATTCAACGGATCTGCTTCATATACAGAATTCTTCCAGCGGAAAGGACATTGCTGGAACGACGAGAACGTAGACGGTGATAGTACTGTAGCCATACGCAAAAAATATAGGAGATAAAACTACCTCCTATATTAACTATCATATATTTTTAATCAAGACTTTTTACATTCATCAGCTCTTTTACTTCCCATCACTGTTCTTTATAGAATTTCATTCTATCAGCGGCTCCGAATGTTTTATACATATTCGGCTCTATCTTAGAATATTCTTGGAAATCTACCCAGTAAGCTTTTGTCTTTCATTTTGCGAAACGCTTTGCTCTACCAGTCATCTGAATAATAGGTCAAGGATTTGTTGTAGAGTAGAAGAGAATCCCTACCTCAACTCACGGTGCGTCGAAACCTTCCCCAGAGGCTCAGACGATACCAAGAGCAAGGTACTGCTCTCTACTCGACATTTCGTCCAGAACAGCTTTCTTATCGCTATCTCAGTGGACTAAGATAGGATCTCTGAAATACGAAGCAATCTTCTCTAAAGTATTCCTACGGTCCGTAAAGACCATAAACTTCCTCAGTCAGAGTTCGTAAAGCTTTACTAGGACTTTTTTAAGTTCGAGAATCCTATCGTCATTATTATGAAGCAGCATTCTCTGTACTTCTACAGACTCAGGATTAAGATTCTCTGAGGCTTTAATCCAGTCTTCTGCGGTATAGGTATGTTTGTATTTATAGGTCAATACTACAAGCGGTAAAGACTCAAGTCCAGTTTCGTAGGATTCATCGAAGTAATACTTCTCAATATCCTTTCTTGTAATCTCTCTTCTGAATGGAGTACCAGTCAGACCGATAATCCATTTTCCTTTCCAAGTATTACAAAGCATAATCATACCTTTGGAAAGATGGTGCTGTTCATCGTTTATCATAATATCATACTCTCCATTTATATACTCCCATAGGTTTACTGCTGATTGCCTATGGAGTATTAGAACGTCAGGAAGCTTCTCTCACTTCTTAAGAAGCTTCCTAACTCACTCCCCGTTTGTAAATTTAGTTTCAGCATACGGGGAGATTTTATCATACATACCTTGACCGATAGCTTCGGATGGTACAATGATTAGCGTTTTTCTTTTCATTGTAGCGATAATACCAAGAGCTAGTAATGACTTACCAGTTCCTACTTCTGAGAGGATCAGGTTTGTCTTTGTACTCTTCTTCATATTATCCGTAATATCTTTAATCGTCTTTGCCTGTCACTCAGAAAGTGTAGCAAAGATTGGATTATCAGATCATTCGAAGAAATGGTTTACGTCTTCTACGTGGATTTCATCGTGAAGCTTAACCGTCTCTTTCTTGTTGTACTTTGGAGGAAGCCGATAAATCTTGGTGTGTTTGTCGTAAAAATAAAAATTAAACATTTTTACATAAGCGATTGAGGATTGCTGCGTACGCATAAAATCCTTCGCGGATTTATCCTCCACCCTATGAAGGTAAGCCTCTTTTCTATCCATTGTATACGCTCTCCCAAAATTATCGTAGTACATTTTTTATAAATATCTTTTTAAAAACTCAACTGTTTCTTTTTTGTTGCCGAAGTATTCGTAAGCAATCTTCCAAGCATTTCCCTCAGGACGGTCTTTATATGAAAAATCTTTCATAACATTGTTAGCCTTCCAATAACGGTATCCTGAAAGCTCCTTTCCGTCCTCATACATTCTTCCATTCCTATAGGTAAACTTAGGATACAGAGCCTCTACGACGTCGAGAGCTGAGATACCATTGAAGTCTAACGAAGGAGCAGACGGCAACCTCCTTTTCTTAACCGGTGTAAATGCACCTAGTTTGTTTTCCAAGTTATTCTCTTCAGTCATTTCATTCATAACATAGGCTAGTGTTTTACCAGCTACGTATGCGTCTGAAAGATCCTTGTACTCTCATAATACTCATCTAACGTCCCAGCAAATATCTCTTCTCTCTACCCTGAGGATTGCATTGTCTGCGGGAATATCCTGATCTACGAGGATGGCGAGCTTCCTTGCTCCTAGAATATAAAGATTATTTACCAATAAATTCAGACCAGCTACTCACTGTAATCCTATCGCATTGTATCATAGCGACCAAGCAGTGAGCCAATCCTTTTCTCATTCAGTGATGAGTATCGGCTTCTTGATATCGAATTTATTGTCAAAGAAATATCCTACCTTTGACATATATCCGGTCTTCGACTTGAGATCGTGATACGTAGGATTACAAAATCTATCTTGCTTCCCTACGATAATACGATTTACTAAGTCTCTCATTGTAAAAATAATCTTATTATTCTCTGGCTTCTTCTTGAAATCTACAAGGTAGACCGTCTCCTTCGGGAAACGGTCAATCTTGATAGACTTCAGGTAATCGTGTGTTGTTAACATTTATACCTGAGATAAAAAATAAAGGCTCCATATTGTTTTCCCACCTCTCTTTGTGGGAAATACTACAAGCTTTCTGGCTCAACAGAAGTTGCAACTTCAATAGCAACCTCTTCTTTTGCCGCTTCTTCGGCCTCTTTAATGGCAGCAGTAGCTACTACATTCTCTAGTGTTTCTGACATTTAATGTTTATTTAGAAAAATAAAATACTAATCATTACTCTCTTCTTGGAATACAACGTCAACTCATCTTTTACCAAGCTCATAGACTTCTCTTAAGAGATTAAGGATTTCATAACAATCCATAAAGTTTCTTCCTAAGGTGTTATCCTCTGTATCTTCAGATTCATATACCTCGAACTTCCTGTCTTCATCGAAGTAGATCTCTAAGCTTGAGGTCATATCCTCTTCGTCATAACTTGTTACTTGTTTGATTATCATTCTCGTTTATCTAAGATATAAAAGTACCATCCTCATTTTGGATAGCTCTCACGAGTTTCATCATCTTCTCGCTTGGTACCATCCCAAGATCTGCCATTGTGAAGCAGTGTTCTTGGAGCATAGTCCTAAGATAGTGACTCGTACGAACCTCGTCTTCTGTAATATCTTCCCAGTTCTCTGCCATCGTATTGATAACGAGAGTCGCTGCAAGATCGGCTTTCGTCTGTTCGTTATCAATCTTGAGTTGTTTAGAGGATTCAATCCTCTCTAAATCTTCAATGTACTTCATAAATAAATTAATAATTAAAGTAAAACAGTATAGTCTAACGGAGCTTCTCCCTCTCCATACTCAGGAGCAGCAGTCCTTCTTGCGATACGGAATTCCTTTTGTACGCTAGAGTCAGCGTCTAGCTTATAGTATCTATTACTAGCTAGCTTCTCTCTATTGATTGTTGTGAAGTTCTCTGGGTTTTCTTCATACTTAATTATATGATCTACAATGATATCAAACGTATCTCTATAATACTGTACCTCAACAAGGTCTAATTTGATAGCTTGATAGAAGTAAGGATCTGAAGTACCGATAGCGTCGATGATGATATCCGTCACCTTATACCCTTCATAAAGATTCTCACAAAGGAACTTATACATATACATTTGAAGGTAATAATTATAAGGATCTCTACGAGTAAGCTCTGTTAGGAAGCTTGTATCTTCCTCAAAGTTATTAAAATACATTTGAGAAGTAGTCTTCAGATCTCTGATAATTATAGTTTTATTATCGTGATCTACAAGCAGTCTATCAACTGTACCTTTAAGCTTAATGCCTTTATAGTCCATAATGAGTTCTACTTGGTGTTCGTAATCATACTTACAATTCTCAGGCTTCCATTCCCACAATGGCTGGCGGTTAATCTCATTTTCAATACCTCTCACCATTGCTGCCTTAGCTTCTGTAAGTACTTCCTTATCCCCGCAATACATTTCCTTTAGCTGGTCTACTGTTTCTTTACCAGTAAGCTCAGCTCCCATTTCTGTAAGTGCGGCGATATAATCAGCTTTTAACATTTTTTTATCATTTATAAGATAGTGAGTGTTAAAAATTTCCGGAGTAAGAAGGTACTCATCGATGATTTTCCCGTTCTCAATACCATCTATCTTCTTTACTCCACTTGTATCTGCCTCATCGATATATACAAGCTTATATAACTCAGGACATTCTATAAACAGCTTCATCTTAGAAGCTGTAAGAAATCCTCTGTTCCTCTCAACGTATGAATCTACCATTATATTTCTGCTTCGCAAATAAAAATCCAAATTTCTGGTTGGATACGTGATACCATTTCCTTTATCAATTCTTCGTTCTCACTTTTGACGAGCCACTTCCCCCTGACTTCGTCAAAACCATCATACTCAGAAGCAAAGTAATACGCGTATCCTCATAGCTCTTCTTTGTTGGCGATATCTCATCGCCTAGCATAGAAGGTTCTTTTTCAATCTTTCAACTGAAGCGACTCTTTAAATTCTCAACCTGATTTTATTTCTTTAAACTCTGCATTAGGGTTATCATAAATAATCTCACTGAGGATCTCTTCATCTGTATATTCTATACCAACTTTTCGGTAGTATTCCTTCAACATTTTTAATACTATCCCCTTATCTTTACAGTGAATTTCTGGTACAAGAGGGGAATAATATACCGCATAATCATTTCTAAAATTCCCCTCTACAATTTTGTACCTGAGCATTTCTTTCATCTGATTCGAATTGTCTGCTACACATACCACCTTTAGGCGCATTCTCAGAATCTTTAGTATCTAAAATATCTTCTCATAGAGGAACCATCTCATCTACGATTATAGCATTTATTTGTCTGCCACCCTCCGGTGGCAAGACATAAAATTTGAAGTGACTCTTCTTAAGACCAACCATTCAATTTTTCTAGCAACCAATCCTTCTCCTCTTTAGTCAACTTAGTTGACGAATCGATTCTGTCAGATAGTGCTAGTTTCTTTTCTGAGCTTGCGTCTTGTAGAAGGTCGTTCTTAATACCTTCCCAAATGGTATTTGCGTTCTCACTAGGAGCTGCTTTTGAAATCTCAGCAACAACTTTGTCTTCACCGAAGTCGGTGTTGTTGTTGATGATTTTAATCCACTCAGACAAATCCAAAGGTAGATTCTCTACAGCTTTAAGTGCTTTTGATCTACATTTTGCTTTAGTCTTAGCCGACTCTTTAACTGTAATGTATCTCTCACCATTTTGGTCGATATCAATATACGCAACGATATCGAAATCTCTAAGTACTTCTTCTTTAGCTCTACCTGAAAGTGCTAGATCTTGTACAACAATCTTCTCCTTCTCATCCTCAACGTCTTTTGTATGACAAAGGAAAACTACATTACAAGGTAGATTAATGAACTGTCTGAACACTCCCATCAACTGGTCTCCTAGTGTTCCCCAATCTTTCATAATCATACTCTTTGTACCATTCTGAGTAAGATTGTTTCTGATTGTCTCAGCCAATGAAGAGAGTGTATCAATAACTACTGTCTCAATCTTTAGTGTTCTCTGCTCGATAGGAGTTGCAAAGTATCTCTTAAGATACGTCAATGCTTCTCTTACGTCTTCGATAGTTTTTGTTTCAATCATCAACGGTTCTTTGTCCGCAATTGAAAGCAACCCATTTTCAGCACAGATAAAGATGGGATTTGGCAGCGTAGAAGCTGCGGTTGTTTTACCTCTAGCCGGTCCACCCGCCAAGAGGATTTTTAGTGGCTGCTCCTTAGGAGCATACTTCTTAATTGCAATTGTCATTTATATGTTGGGTAATAATTAAAACTAAATATGTCACAGATCCTCTATGATTTCATAATCATAGTTTTTAGTCTGCTTTACTCTGTAGACCTTCCAATCCTTACACATAGCGTCTTTAGGAATAATGTCTCAACTGTATACAGAATGTCTGTCTCAGTTCTTATCCTTGTAATAAGCTACTCAATCCTTGTAATGGATTATTCAATCTTCACTATAGACTATCTTATCTCCCCATCAAGGCACACCTGCAGGGATCCAAGGACAAGTACCGATAACGTCTGTATACTTCCAAACGTGTTCTCAGTCCACTTCTTCTTCAAAGAAGACGTATTTATTTACAGGAGTCAACTCTCACGTTTCTTCATCTATCGATGAAAGCGTAAGTGTGTCTTCTGTAATTTCCATACGATAACTCTTATCTACTCAAGGTCAAGATCATCTTCATATCATTCCTGTCTCTAGGATACTCTTGATCATCTTTTTCCTAGATCACATATTGCGAGCCATAAGTTCTCCTATATTACAGAATACAATCAACGGCCACTTCTCAGTATAGTACTTCTCGACCTTTCAGTCGATATGAAAATCGATCACAGTTCTCACATACGTTCAATATGTCTTCGGTTTTCGTTCCATTATCATTTCATTAAGAGATAAATGAAGCCTGCTCAAATAACTATACCAAGTGCAAGAGCTAATGACATATCTATTCAATCATACGAAAACCTCTTTTTTTCTACCTTCTTCTCTGGACAAGGCGTCAAAGTTTTCTGGTCAGCGATAATGTAATTGTCGGTATACAATTCTCTCACAATAAAGCCGTCCTTATAATCTGCAACGATCTCTCACTTAATAGCTTCTTTAGTGATTTCAATGATATGAAACACGTGGTCTCATATCTTTAGAATATTGTCTACTCCTTTCTTTTTATGTTCCATTGAATATACGATAATTATTTAAAACTAGTCTTCAATGTCAAAAGCGTCGTCTTTCAGACCGAGCTTACCAGCAATGTATTTCTTTGAGAACGTAGGTCTTTTCAGTTTCTTTTGGTGACTCTCGTACGCTACGATAACTGCTTGCTTACCAGCTAGACAGTTTTTATAAGCCTCTTGACTTACACAAAATACTTTACCTGTAGCCTCATCTCTACCTAGATAAACCGCGTCTTTCCAATGTCTTCTATTTGTTTTTACTGAGATGATTTCTCCAAAGGTATAAGCATTTTGGTCTTGGATCATCACTGGTACGAGAAGATCTACGTCAATAGGATGATCATCTATTACAACGTCTTTAACTATACCGAAGTTTACGATAGCGTTATTGCCAATAATTTCTTTGATAGCCCCACTTCTTTGGACCCTTACTAATTGTCCTTCTTTTAATTCCATTGATATATATACAAATAAATAAAACTATATTATATAATTCACAGCTGCACAAGACAAGCGGTTATATACCCCATCGCTACTACTCCTGCAAAGATAATAGTAAGTCACATTACATTTACGAATGTCGCATTTGCTTCGTATTTAACTAATTCTCTTTTTAATTCCCTTTTTTCGTTTTCCAAAATAACTATCGCTCCATTAAGTGACGATATCGTTTTCTTATATTCGCTAATGTCCGGTATCTTTCTCATCTTATAGTTTAAGGTTATCATTTAAAAACTGCTCAAGATCCTCTTTGTCTATCAAAGCACAACAAAGTTGTCGATACTCCTCGTTACGTGGGAAATATCCTACATTGATTGTAGACTTACTGACGTATTCCCACATAGTATCCCTTTTACCATATAGCTTCTTCCTACAGATAAAACTCCAAAATCAAGACTCCATATTAACCAAGTCACGAATACTATACGACAATGCTGAGTCGTTCGTGTGGATGATTACTCCGTGGTCTACTGAAGCGACCAATCTTTTTACGATAGCCTTTCCTCGTGGCTGTCGTCATTTCTTGACTAACTCAATTAATATTTCTTCTAGTGTGTGCATTATTTAAAAAAGTTACTAATATAAAGCGAGGCTGATACAAGGAATATTAAAAGACAAACAGCCCGAACTAACGTTAAGAATATCGTTAATCCCAAACTTTCATCGTATCACATTCCTATCTTGTCTACAAAAAAGTCCTCCATTTTTTTAAATATTATCGGTAGCAAGAATGCGATAGCAGTAAGCATTATAGCTATAAACAGTGGTAAGATTATTCAGAGCATACTAAAAACCTTCTCAACGAAATAAAACGTCACAAACAAACAACGAAGTTAAACCGTATGAAACAATCACACCGAATAATAAAGGTATATCGTATTCTTCTCAAAGCTTTTTGAATAACCGAATCCGAATACGTATATGTATTTTTACATTTAGCACTATAAAAAACATATAGATCGGCGCTTTAATCAGAATTACTTGGCACTCAGTCATTATCCAACGTAATATTATTAACTAAAAATTCTGATAAATCTTCCTCTATACAGAGAGCAGACTCTATGACCCAGTATGTGTGATCATAAATATCATATTCTCTCTGCATACCGTGGTTTGTCCATACATTTAAATTCCTATTAAATCTTTTTGTCTCAACTACAAATTGTCGCAGACCGCTCTCGAGAGCGACTAACTCTCTGAAGCTTTTGAATTCCTGTTCGTAATTCTCTTCTTCTGGAGTGTCATAATCCATATATCAAATATGAATATTTTTTCTTTCAAAATTTATACTGAATAATTCGATATTTTCAGGGTCAATCCCCCAAGGTTTCCATCCTTGGTCCATAAGATAAGTTAGTACTCTTTCTAAATCGCTCATTGCTATAACTTACACATATATAAAAATCAAGAGAATAATGTTCATAACAAAAATATTCAAAGTATAAGTTCGAACCCCGATTTATCTCCTTTTGGTGCTACCCAATTATGTAAACCTCAGCAGATACCAAAAAGGATACAACTGAATATTGTATAAATGAATACCTTAAGTCGGATTTCCATAATCGTATATTTAGTAAATAAAATCCTCTAAACAATCCTCCTGCTATCTGCCGAAAACTCCGGAGGCAGCGGCCACAAGGAGGATAAAACTCTAGAATTTTTTGTGTAATTCACAGCAGGCTGGACTTGAACCAGCGACCTTAGGCTTTGGAGGCCTCTGCTCTACCAACTGAGCTACTGCTGTATAAGGCTCCTCTACGAGGAGCTTTCCTCTTTTGATTCCTCAGGTATAATCTTAAGGCTAAATTCTCTAGCCCATCGAGTTTCCTTGTTCTCATCTAACACAAGATAAGATGAGCTTGTGAATTGTTCTAATACCATAACCTTTTTCTTCACTCAGCTTAGCATTGTATACATTACAATGTCTCACTTCTTAAAATATTTTTTCATCTTATCTAACATAGGAAACTAAAAATATCTTTACTTGCTCGGTAATACATAGTCGCAGAGACTATGAATCAAAAGAAGAATATAGCAAAAAACAAAAGATAAAGATCTCTTAGATATTTTTTCTCAGATAATACTGCGTATAAAACTAAACAGATAGTAACTATTGAAACGATACCCATAGAAAGAGTTAGCATATACGCTCATCGAATATTTTGCTCAACATAATCGTTGGCTAAATCATCACTTAACTGATGGGTACAATAGAAATAATTTGTTATTACATTGTGCGTTATCTTCATTTTATTCATCGTACTCAATATAAAGAATCTTGTATCACTGCTCCTCCCAATACTCTATAGTTTCATCTGCGCGTTCCTTGTCTTCATTATATACACTTAGAATATCATTGTATTCTTTATCAGGATTATCTGTATATACGTATCAGAATCTTTCTCCACAGCACTCGCAAGAATTTCTGTTGTCTTCTGCGATATCGCATTTGAAATATTCTTCGAATATTTTGATAGCTTCGTCAGCACTATAAGCCTCAATTACACACATATTGTATTTGAGTTTATCGTTTGTCTCATCACACCCAGATAGATATTTACGATAACCTCCAGAATTATTTTCATCAAAGAGATACCTACTAAGGGTAGAATTCTTTTTCTTGACTTTGACTTTCTCTATTACCATCTCGACTTATCGTTAAGATATAAATGATTATACTTACTACAGAAATCGCTTGCGATATCTCTCAACTGATTATTCCCATTCTTTTCGTCCAACTCTACTTGTTTATTTTTTACCCACAATTTGTAGAAAGAAACTCATAGTAGAGCATAACACATAACAAGGAATAATATCAATCAAATAACACCTAATACATTTTTGGTTTGCATCCTGCGATAATACCAAATAAATCCTGTTCTGTCATTTTTTCCCAGTATTCTCTTTCCCGATTAAATCTATCATATATATCTTTCATTAATCAGCAAAGATCTCATTCGTACTGAACGCATTCAAAGGTCTTTTCTTTTCACCATTTATAATACCTTCATTTGAAGTGAAAAGTAATTCGTCTGGATTTATTTGAATTATCACAAATGATTTTCCAGTCGAAAAAAGTATCAGATAACTTCTTTGAGTATTGTTCAACAGTTGGCTTCTTCGCTTCCGCCTCCATTGCCTCTGTCAACTTCTTGTTCTTATCTATCTCGTTTAGATATAGATACAGAAACAAGAATACTAATACCAACAAGAATACTAATACCAATAAGATTAATGTCATTTTAATATTGAAATATACTAAAGGTCAAGAGAGCAGGAATTGCACCTGCGAGTAGTGGCCACTCTCTAATAGTGAAAGATCACTCTGATCTGCTAAGCCTCTTGATAATGGAGGAGCGTCCTCCTCCGAAATAGACTAACCTTAGTATGCTCTCAAGCGAGATATCATCACAGTGAGTCGCCTGTTGTTAGTCTCAATTACAACAGGTTGGAATCGAACCTACAACCTCTAGCGCCCTACCAATGAGTTTCTGTTGCATAATGTCGGAGAGGCGGCCACCTCTCCTACTCCGGACGGGATTCGAACCCGCAATTCAACCTCAACATAACTCCCCTTTGGCATAGGAGAATGCCAGTTATGTTTCGATTACGTTTTACCTTTAAACTACCGGAGTATACGCTAGCCTAAAAGGACTAGCGGAAATTGCGTAAAAGCAATAAAAATACTCAGATACCTGGGGGAACGATCAACCCCAGTTAACTAATGATGAGCAATATTAGGAACAGGAACTACACGCGTACCTATTCCTATTGCCCCCTACTGACTTAGACCGCTGAACGTGTAAAACGATCTAAGCTCTTCGTTCTAGCTCTTCTTCCATTTCTAGCCTCGCCTTAGTAGTTTAACGTCTTCAAGAGGTTCGGACAGGTATTAATCCTAGATTAGGACGGAGCTGGTATCTCACCAGCAAGCAAACAGCAACTTTCTAAATGTAGCGGGCCTGTTTAATCACAACAAACTTTTTATATCGTTATCATCTATTTGAGTCCGTCCATAACGGAGGCTATTAGATTTTAATAGCCTCGATAATCAAGTCCAAGCAAAGACTAGACTGTTCTTCTAATGGAGCGCTTTTGAAAATTCGTTCTTTTAGGATTTCATTCTCATACCAATCCGCTACTGTATTGTATGTAATAGCGTATCTCTTTGCCTCCATCTCATCTTTATTATTCCACTTTGCATTAGCATTGAAATTCTTATCATTCTCCATTCGTTCGAGAACATTACCGATATATATATCATCTGGAGTACAAGAACGATATCTAATATTGTCCTTGATAAATTTTATTTTTTCTCTGTAGTTCATTTTGCCTTCAAAAGATTTAAATATTCTTCTCTTATATCATTCAATCTTTTAACTATCGCGAAAAGGATTTCTGGTTTATCATACTCATCCTCTAATATCTCCCATAATCCTCAAGGAGCGTTAAGATTACTTAGTATTTTACTCACGATCTGCCTTGCATACTTATCTGGATTAATCTTCATATTGTTCCAATAAGAATTTAAAAGTCATTGTCTTCACCGCCGCAGTTTACTACGAATAGTCCGTGTTTCTCGTACATATCTATATCTTTCTTGCGGTCGTCGTAGACTATAGTCTTAGATAGGTCTAGGTACGGTAGAATAAATTTAAGCATTCTCTCTTTATATTCATTACTTGGAGAGTGATCACTGTCTTCTCTCATAAACAATCCATCAAAATTGAAATGAATACGAGCCAAGGTACCATATAACACTTTCGCCGGTCTTCCGGTTATTATCACAACACGGTATCAATCTTCATTTAATTCAGATATTTTTTCTTGCATTTCAATTATGTGATGATCTAACAAATACACCTGATCATCTCTATTATACCCATCATAATCGAGTTTACCAGTATCTTTATTAAAGAATTTTTTAAATCTCGCCTTATTGCTAATCGTAGTTCCATCAAGATCTACGATAGCTACCTTAGATCATTTTAGTCCGCAGACATCGTATCAATACGTATACGCGTCATAACAAGATAAAGCATATCAGACGTTTCATAACATATTAACAGCTCGATTTTCTTTGAAAGCCTTAACATCGTCGAAACCCTTAATCTTCTTATATTCTTCCATTAGATCGATAACTCTGAGACTTCTGTAGTGAAATCTCAAATACTCCTCTAGTTTCTCGTGTATCTCCTTACCAAAATATCTACTATCTTGGCACGGAGATATGTAAGCTGGCGTAAGTCCTCAGCTTTTGCAACGATAATCTATCTCCTTCATAAAACCTGAGGCCTCTTCCATACTAAAAGATGAGTCATTATAAGCAGACAAAACGTCCTTCAAGGTTACAGTATATAAGTTGTGAAGCTCATCTCACAAGACAGTTCTAAGTACACTAAGCTGCCTCATTACTAAAGGACCTTTGAGGAATATAGCCTTCGTCATTTCCGTTTTCTTAGTTTCTAAATAGGAGGGGCGGGCAGGATTTGAACCTGCGACCTCAATTTCCCAAGCATATATTGCTGTTAGCCTTCCTTTAACGAAAGACATTTTTAATGCATTGCGCTCTAACCACTGAGCTACGCGCCCCAAGCACGTGTCGGAGATATGGTACCCCGCTGCCATTTAGAGTCATACAGTGACTGTATTAAAGTATAAGAATTTCCTTCGCAAAGTCAAAACTTAATCTAACAAACAATTATCAGTAGGTTTCAGAGTCCACACTCCTCTAGCTTTGTCGTATACATAATTATCTCTCCAGTTCTCTTCAGAATATATGTCGCCGTCATCTGCGTCAAATATACCATCTTCGTAGTAATAACTAGGAGTATACTTCGCTTCTTTCTTCTTGGACTTTTTCTTCTCATAATTCTTCGTAGTTCCATAGAAGCCAGACCACTTAGGCTTGATGATATTCTCACTCAGCTGCTTTACTGCGTTCTGCATTCGTTGACGAGTCATCTGTACCTGTTTTAGTTGGTCTGGATGAATGAGGTGATCGATCGCCGCAGTTCTGAAAGCTGTATCTGCGTCTACTGTTGCGTCAATATACTCGAGGTATTTATCCTTAACAGTAGTATCAAATACCGTTTTCATCTGAGGAATAACGTCGGATCCGAAAACTTCTGCGAATGGAGAGTAATCCATATTATCGAAGATGGCTTGCGTACCATTCTCTTTAGATAGGAACTGAATCTCAGGAGTAGGCTCAACTACCATAGTAGCGTCGATCTCTACGTTGAATGGTCTGTAGAAATTAAGACAACCTTTGTAAGTAATCTCTTTTTCATTATAAGCTGTTACCACAGCCCACATCATAGTCGACCCGTCGTTGAGTTCTGTTCTTGCATTATCATCTGTTGAAGACCAAAACACACCCATATTGTGGTGAGAGTGGAGTACACAGTTCCACAAATGTTTTTGATTTGGATCATAAGTGTCAAGGAATTCACTAGCCCACTTCATACCATCATCATCAATGGTAACGTCGCCAGCGGTAATCTTTTGTGGTGGATGAATCATATCAACGAGTACAAACTTTCCATCCTCCATCTTTAACACTTTACAGAGTGCAGCCCACTCTGTATTGTGATAAATCTTGTGGAGCTTCTTTATGTATTCATTCATTTCTCGTGCAATCTCCAGTTGGAGATTGAAACCCTTTTGATTATTCAGTCCCAAGTGTTTTCCAAATTCGGGACTAGAAGGATAAATTCTACTCTCTGTATCTATGTTAATGATATTACTTGTTCTCATCTTAGTTGGTAATTAAGGAACTAAAAATTATCGTCCATATCTGTGTCTCTATCATCGTCAGCCTGATCCACATCGGTAGTTTTCTCCGCTATAAGATTCTTGATCTTGTCCGCATACGATTCATCAGTATCGCTTTCACTTTCCCATCTTCTAATCTTATCTTCTTCATCTTTGAAGAAGTAAGATTCATCTGGGAATTTTAATTTAGGATTTCCATTCTCGTCAAATAATGATCTGAAGAGGTTTGTTTTTCTAGCCAAGACCTGATAACAATTATACTGTGTTTGAAGCTGGTAATAAATTTCTTCTAAGGTGATACCGTCTCCGAACATAGCTAGCAACTCTTCATCAGTGATATCAGCCTTCTGGTCTGTTAGGAAGTTTTCCATCCTGAAACGAGTATCTCTATATTCTCCAGAGAAATCGTTAGACGTCACGTGATTAGCGAAGTAACAAATTGAATCGATAAGTCCCATAAAATCAAATGTCCTTGCAGCTCTTGATACGATACCTGAAAGATCTCCAAGACAAAGATCACCACCTCCTAAGATATGTGGATGTCTACCAAGTTCTCCTTCAATCTGATAGGTATCTCCCATACGAACCCTGATATAACAAGGTGGTAGAATAATATTATCGTAATAATCAGACGTATCAATACCTCTTCTACCTAAGAATTCGATCTTCAATACGCCGTCATTTAAGTTAATACTTTTAACAAATGAATGCTTAGCGTATTTCTCTTTAATCTCTTTCCACTGTTCTGCGAAATTATTTTTAAGGAACGCAGACTCAGCCATAGGCTGGATTAAAGATCTGATAAGATTTACTTTAGCTTGTTCGATTTCCTCATTTGATCTTTGTACTAAACCATCTACAACGTTTTTAATTGTAGCGTCAAGTTTCTGAGAATACTTTGGTAAGTAGTAATCTCCACTTCTTGTGAAGCAGTGAGTATACACAACGTGTTCTTCGTCAAGTACGATATAGAATTTGTTTGGAGATATTCAGAGCTTTTCAACTCTGTATCTACCTATCCCATCGTACAATAGGAAGTACTTATCTCTGATTTTATTATTGTAAAATCTATCTAGCAGATATTCTGAATATCCAGAGTTTGTAATAAGCACAGTTTTCCTACCGTTCTTATATACATTTAATTCTAAGTCGCTGATAATTACTTCCGCTGGCTGCTCCATAACATATTCTACCAAGAGCTTTTCTGCTTCAAATCCTGAGTAGAACTTAGCATTCGGATATTTTTCTTCGATTCTTTTCTTCGCACCTTGAGAAAAGATATTATTATTGATAGCTATCGGCTGAAGTTTTACTTCATCAATTTCTCCTTCGAAAGCTACTGTTCTTTTAATGTATTCGATCTGTGGTAGATCTGAATATGTCTTAGGCGCTTCTGCTGTAGCTGTTGTTGCTGGTACTCTCATCTTTTATTGGAATTTATAAAGTAAAAAATTACCTGTATCCATCTGATACGACTTACACAATTGCCCTCCGTTACAATGTTCTGCTAATACCGCAGACACAAGACCCGCCATCGATACGGCATTGAAGGCAACTGCTTTAGAAGTACAAGCAACTTCTTCTGGAGCAGCTGCTTCTCACATTTCCTCAGATAGCCACTTTGTTCTTTCGAACTCATTACCGTAGAGCGTGTTTACGATACAAAGCTTTTTGACCATTCTTGGGTCTATAATGAACTGATGGTCCTTAGCAGCCTTAACTACCTCCGCTCTTGTCTCCATATTATCCAGAGCCAAGATAAGGATATCCATACCTTCAACGTGTTCTGGCAGGAATTTACTGTCGATAGCAGTAATCTCCTCATCAGCCATTAGGCTAACGTTCTGCTTTAAAGCCTCAACTTTCTTCATTCATATCTGCTTTTGAGAGAAGAATTGAGACGAACAATTATGAATTTCTACTTCGTCAAAATCTACTACAGTGATATTACTGCAGCCCATCTTGGCTAACGTGTACGCTGTCGTGGATCAGATACCACCAGCACCTACAATTAAAATCTTTTTGCTCCCGTGAGCTGTTGGGTCGAAGAGGTCCATACCTCTACTAAAGTTTCTTTCCATATTCGTATATTTTTTAAATTATAAAAAACTATCATAAGGTTTACTAAACCATTCATCATTATTAATTACGTCTTGTATAATATCACCAGTTGAAAAATCCCAATCATCCATAATGTTTCTATGATATACAAGAATTGGGGTTAGGAATTTATTTAGATGAGCTTTATGGAAAAGCTTTTGATCTTCTAATTTATAAAAAGTAATTACCAATTTATGCATATTCTCATCATCGTCATCATAATCATCATCCTGATTAATATCATATCATACATAAAGATCTTCTTGCCTCTTTATTTCCAAATCTTCGAAGAGCGATATAATTTCTTTTAAAGAAAAATCAGTTAGAGTACTGATAAAAATATCCTCAGTAGCTGCCTGATGAAACATAAATGACGGCATAGTTACTTGGTAATTTCTTTGGCCTTCAGGAAAGAAAACATTTTTGTAATTATTTTTCACCCGGTCTTCGAATAATCTCTTGTACATATCGACTAGATTTTTTATTGTACATTTAACTTTGTACACTCAGTTCATCGAGAACCTACCTTGATCAAAGCCAAATGATAAACTGATATCATATCCTAATTCGGTTTTCTCTAATCACAAAAAATCTCAGATATGTCTATACATACAGATATTGTATTCTTTATTTAGATTGTAATCCATATCGTGACTTGTTACTATTTAAATCTTCTAGACCTTCTCTGATGGAGGTCCACTAAGGTTTTATAAATCTCCTTGTAATCAGGCCCGAAGTTGTATGTGTTTATATATTGCGGTGTATCATAATCACTACCTGCGGAATAGAATACTCAAGGCTCATTTTTAGATCTTTCGATTACTTGGTCTACTTCTTTCAAGTATTCTCTCATCGCTTTGATATCTTTCTTCCAACCGCCTGAGTCAAATTCTAGGTTATACCCATCATCATTCACAGGGTCGATAAGATCTCTAGTGATATAACATTCAGATAGGTCTTTATCTTTTACAGTTCCGAGCCACTCATAAAAATACATAGCTAACTTCTCTAGCGCTTTCTTGTATCCGCTATCGAATGCGAAGATATACGTATTACTCAGCTCGTCGCTTTTGTAGAAAGCATACATATCAGTTATGTTTGCTGACTTATTTTTATAGTCCTTACTTAAGACGAACTCAGGATCTTTAATATCAAGGTCAGTCTCAATGTAGAGAATAGTTTTTGCCATTTCGCTTTGGGGTTATTAATTAAAAAGTATATCTGTCAATTTTATTCGCTAATGATATTGGATCATTTTCAAATTTATATAAAGTCACTAGATATTCGCATTCATCGTACTGTCACTTCTGATAGTATCAGTCTTCTCCTCTTGCCTTATCAACTATATCCTCGACTTCTTCTAGGTAACTAGTTACACCATCAACTAGATCTTCTACAGTCTCAAACTTATCTGAGTACAAATCACATTGCTTTACAATAGATCCTACTTTTAAACAATTGTTGATATTACAATTTGATAGATCTCTATCATAATATTCATTTAGCCAATCCAAAAAATATTTAGCTATCAATTTAGTAATTGAAAACTCTTCGCCTTTTTTCATAGCTACAAGATATTCATTGGGTTCATTATTATTATCGTAGAATTCAAAAGACTTATCTATCTTTGTATAATCTATAGTAAAAGTGTCGTCTTTTTTATTGAACTTTGGATCTTGTATTTCCATATCTGTTTTTACGTGAAAAAAGATTTCATCCTCATTCTTTTTAAAAGTAATTGGTGGTAATGGTATTCTCATCTTAGTAACTACAAAGAATAAAAATCTATATGTTTAATCAATGCCTCTACTTTCTCTCTAGGGAAGACACTCGTAGAGAAGTTTTGTATAAGAGATTCTTTTAGGTGATACGTTAAAGTATCCCCTTCTAACTTCTTGACTTCATTCACTCTTATTCAAAGATGGAAATCATCTCCCATAAGATTTAGATAGTAGAAACCATTTATATTGTTAATGTGAGTATAGATTTCGTCTATCTTATTTTTTGCTTCTGCCAAAGTACACCCATAAAAATTATAGTTAGTCGAGTCCCCAGCTTGGAACAATCTATACTTATGTACACTGTTAGAGATATCCTGTGGCTGTAGTTCTTGGATCCAGTCCTTTATATCTTTATATACCTCGACGAAGATAACAGGTAATGTCTCCTCGTTAACTATTGTTTGGCATACGTAATTATCACTTCATCAATGTATGGGATGGAAACTCATCCCCCATTTTATTCCCTCTTCGTAGAACGGGCTATCCGGTTTCTTGTGGAAATAAAATGTTCTTCTTCAAGTATCTTTAATCATTTAATAATGAGAACAAATAATAAAAAACAACCCCCTCACTTGGAGGGGGAGTTGGATTACTTACCCTGATGAACACCCTTCTTCTCGAATACGAGGATATCCCCGTCGTCGAGCAAGAAATGAAGTTCAGCAGTTTGCCCATTAATTGTAGGCAAAGTTTCTCTTGACAACTGAGCTGCGTCAATTGCCTGAGCTACTGTTGAATCAACGTCTAGCTCCACAGTCTTTTGTACTTCTCCAAGTCTCTGGATATAAACTTTGATTTTCCCGTTTTCTGTTGCTCTCATTGTGTGTATACATAAAGAATAAAAAAACAATACGGTAGACATAACTACCATATCAGAAACTCGTAGGTGGAAATGGAAAGGACCTAGAGCCTCTGATATGGTAACAATATCGTTACCATTGACGACCACATTGTATGCATTCGTCGTTTTCTTTTGGATTAAGTCCGCCGCAATAGTCGCACCTAATCCCCTGACCATAGTATGGATCATTAAAGTCTTCATAAATCTCTGGCTTTCAGTCAACATACTTTCTGATACCAGAGAAGAACATACCTCACTCATCAAACTCATAGAGTATAGAACTACAATGTTTTGATAATTCAGCGATTATATTATCACTTATCTGATTCCAAGCAGTAGTAAAATGGAGTGTTATGTTACCATCCCAGTCTCTATGAATATGATTACCAAAGGTTCACCACTTGGTTCACCAGTTTTCTATAGACCAGTAATACCAAGCGTCGTCTTTACCACTGGAGTCCATACTTTTCTTTATGTCCTTCGGCATAGGACATACGAAACTTTCTAATGGTATATCCTTATCTTGGATTTTATATAAGAAGTTACGTAGTTTTTTTGACGGTTGTACAAAAGTAATTGTACCGCTACAATAGTTTGCCATTTCCTTATTGTATAGAATTTAAAAGAACAAAACAGGGGACGTTAAGAATGAAGTTTTATGTCAATTTCATTTGTAGTTGTTGTGCTATATGTCCCCCTTTAAACAGAAGCCTGTTGGTGATTTAGGGTTAGAAGTCCGATCATTTGTAGTGCTGTAAGGCTTCTTGATTATTTATTTAATTCTTCTGTATCTCTCTCAGTCTAGTACACTCTTTACCATAGCTACTGGGTCGGTGATACCATTTAGTAGTCCGTTAAGAATTGCAACTGAGTATCAAGAC
>ERZ773003.83-NODE-83-length-77940-cov-21.574668_pt1 | contig 77940 bp, 74 predicted proteins | sample MGYA00580668_ERZ773003 | MGnify/ENA primary metagenome ERZ773003 (study PRJEB29015, sample SAMEA2738002) | human oral metagenome | biome: human oral; feature: human-associated habitat; material: dental | place: China | collected 2126 ...
CAGAAGGATATTTGCTTTTAAAGAAACTATATATGGATAGGTAAATGATAAAGAGGATAGAAAATGAGTAACTTTCAGAAAAGTTATAATAAAAAAAGAAAAATATGAATTTTCAGAACATAGAATCCCTCCAATCTGTAGTTAATGTGTTAAATGAAGCTGCAATCGCAAACAATGATAAAAAGAGGACAATAAGAGAGAGTGCAATTCCGGAGGTTTTAGCTGGGGCACTTGGTGCAGGAATTGGAGGAATTAGTTCATTTGCAGCACTGCATGGATTAGGTTCTGTTGTGGGTCTGTCAGCGGCAGGATTAACTTCGGGGCTTGCAACAGCTGGGGGAATTATTGGTGGAGGAATGTTGGCGGGTGTTTTTGTACTTTCTATGCCAGCAGTTATTCTTGGTGGTACGGGTGTAGGTGTTGCTGCATACCTTAAAAATAAGCAATTACACCAAGAAAAAGAAAGACTATATAAAGAAGCTTTAAGCAAGCATGATGCAATTATTAAAACATTAAAAGAAGAGGCTGATACAGACAAAGAGAGATTGGAGTATTTGCAGAGTTTAAATATTTTACTTCAAAAAGCAATAACGGATTTGCAAAATGATCTTGATATTTCTTAATGGAGGCATGTAAATGAGTCAGGAGATAAAAACATCTGAAATACAAGATAACTCAATTGGTACTTTTGGAAACTTAGTAAAAATAGTAAAAGAGCATCCACTAGGAGCAATATTTATTATTTTAGGGTTTCTGTTTGGTAATATATTCCAATGGTATAGAGGAAAAAAAGAGCAAAAACGTCACGAAAAAGTTGAATCTTGCCAGAAAGACGCAATACAAAAGCAAGATGCTCAAATTCGAGAATGCAGGGATTTGGCATATGAAAATAGATATTTGAAGGAAATAAATGAATCCTTGTGTAAGGAACTTGCCAAGGAAAGTGATGGTGACGAGTCAAACAATGAAGAACAAGAAAAATAATATGGAAAAAGAAATCAATAAAGTCATTTTGCATCATGACATGCTATTGAAAGAAATACAAGATCAAAGAAAAATTGTATCAAGCTTTGATTTTTCGAAATCAGAAAAAATATTGAAAAAGAGAGGATGTGTGTTACCACAGAAAAACGAAATCTTAGATCAATCAGAAAAGTCCAAAGCAGTTATTATCCGACCTTGGGAAGAAATTAGTGATGAAGCTGATAGATATGTATCTGGGGAATGTAATATTGAGTCAATATTTACAGAGGATGAATTGGCACAAAACAGTGAAGCTGTGCACATGCTGAACAAAGAATTTAAAAATTTGTATAACCTTGACAAAGTTGATATATCAATTGGTGCACTTGCAGGATTAGTGGGAACAACCGTTGACTTACTTATGGTTGGGATTCCACAGAAAACGTCAGAAGGCTTAAAAGCAGGACCGTTGTCAAACTATATAAGAGATTATTTTGACAGGATATTTCCTGAAGAAGAAATGAATAGACTTGCTAATTCAAAAATTAGCAAGGTCCCATATGATGCTCAAGATAATCGCAATACAACAATTCATGTGGCAGGGCTGTCTGCATACTACCACAGATTATTACAGCTCGGTCATGATCCGATATTAGGGTTTGTTATTGGAGTTTTTGACATCATAAGCGGTAGAATGACGACTCTAGACAAAGAAGGAAAGTTAGTCAGCCAAGTAATGGAGAATTATGCTGATAGAAAAGAAACAGAAATATTTAAGGCATTAGCAAAACAAGTTGTTCACTTTAAATCAGATGTTACAACATCAATGGGATTACCAGTGCCGTTCATGAGTCTATTTAATCTTCTTCAATTTGGAAACATTGGAGAAGAAGAACAAACTATCGCAGAGATTGTTCAGGGGATGTATTACGAGGGATATGACTTTATACATTTTTGTTCATTATCTATTCCGACAATGTTAATAGAAGTAATTGTTCGAGTTGGATATGCGTTCAAGAGAATCAGTGAGGGATATTCCGTAAAGGATTCAATTCCATTTTCTTTAAATAGAGAAACACACCCGAAACTATATACAATGCTGTTTTTAGGTCATTCAGTCGCTACAATGTCAAATATGGGGAAGGTTGCAGTTACTAAAAATCCTATGTCAATAAATTACCCTCAATGGATTGCATTTGCAAAATACTCATATTCTCAACTGAAATGGGTGGTTATGAATAAACCTGATATGAGAGACGCATATGTTGCAGGAAGAATATATGAAGATATGCAAAAGGTGTTTGATGATGTTGATAATACCTTTGAAGAGTTTGCGCGAGATAGAATTATTATTTATGGATAAAATTGTTTCATAAACAAAAGTCTAAGTTTAATTTCTATAAAATGTCAGACTGTCAGAAGACAGTACTTTTTATATAAGGAGAGAAAAATGTATAATTTAGACAAAAGTGAAAATTGGAGAAACTGGGCGGAATGGGAGAAAACAAAAAGAAGTTGTTATGGATCGAATACTGTGTTACAGATCTATGGAGGTTGCATTGATTTTAATCCAGATAAGCAAACAGATTTAGTAGGTGGGGAGCGACTATCATACGATGAATACCTTGATCTACAGATGATAGCTTGCGAGAACAAAGAAAAAGTTCGCTGGAAATTTGCACAATGCTATTATAATAGCCCTGCAGAATTTAAGGGGCAAATTGAAAGGATTACAAAGAAATCGGTTTGTTTTAAGCGTATCTATGTTTCTGGTATGTATTCTGACGGCACTTTCTTCGATGGTAAGGAAGATCACGTTTGGATTGATAAAAAAGGTCTCGAACAATATAGCGTAGGAGACTGCCTAGAGTTCTTTGCTGAACCGTATCGATACATTAAGACAGGGAATGGTAAACGAATTGATTTTGGGCTACGTTATTTATCGAATATAAAGCAAATCAATAATTACAAACTTCCTTCTGATGATGAGTTACTGATTCAGTCAATTGATGATATAGTTTGTGACACCTGCATCTTAAATGAACAATGCACTGGTACATGCATAAGAAATAAAAAAGAAATTAAGGATTTGAGAGAAGATATGATAGTACTTGCAAAGCATGATGATTTAGGATAGTTTGACTAAACATAATAATGGCATGCAAGCTGAAAGTATTGATTAACGTAAACACAAATTGTAATAAACACAAAGGACCACCCACATGACCAAACAACAACTCCTCGCCCTCTGGCAGGGCAAATCATGGGACAGCTCACCAGCAGGAATATAATTTATAAGTCGTAGGTTCGATAAGGATCTGCACTTTAGCTTCTCTGGATACAGTGAGAAGGATGTAAAATCCATCCCAGACCCATTGATGAAGAGGCTAGCTACAGAAATCACCGAGCTAGACCAGAAGGCACTTCGCCTTATAAATGAAAATTTCCATGATGAAGATATCGAAGATATCTCGCTTACCGACGTAATGTTCGATAAGAGCGGGTGCTACGATGAATTTGCGCTAGGATATTATGTGGGCGAATCGCCAGCTGGAGAGCTTTATCTGCTAGTTAGCTTTGACGAGGAATTTGAGGCTAATAGAGAAGTGATTTGCGAAGTGTATTAAATTATAGCAGTTCAATGCATTAGGTGTTACCATTAATAAGTAATATTTAGACTAAACTCATATGCTGACTAAGAACTACTAAAGTAGAAAAGGATCCCCCTCATGACAGAAAAAATCAAAAAATTCATCGAAGAATTCAAGAAACTCGAGAACCGAGAAACCATTAAGATCAATTTAATCCCCGAAACCAAGACTCACCTGACGAGCAGCAATGTCGCAGGTTGGTTCTATTTGCCTAAGACTAGCACAATTCCTACCACCTCTAAGGGCGAGCAGCTGATGTATTTGGCGCAGATAAACTGCGATGAGTTACCTGAGAATAGCATCTATCCGTCTAAGGGCATCATGCAGTTTTGGATATTTGGAGGAGACTACAATCTAGGTAACGACTACACGAAGCCTACCTCAGATAGCAAGAAACGTGTTATTTACTACCCGGAGATAGAAGAGCATTTCACTGAAGAGGAACTTGCCGAGATGTATAAACCAGAGGAGGATAAGAAAGAGGGCGAACTCATCACGCCGATTAATGACGGGGCGCCATTTGCCATGTCTTTTGAGAAAACTAGCCAGTGGGCTCTGCCGAATGACTTTAGGTTTGAGGAGATTTTCAACGAGAAACTCAATGAGCATATCGAGGAGACGAAGGCAGAAGAAGGCTTTGAGTCATATGATATAGGTGAAGAAGAGGTAGACGATATTATAGAAGAGCCCGACATCCCTAATCACACGCAGATAGGAGGATATGGTCATTTCACGCAGGAAGATCCACGCATGTACGATGACTTTGAGGATTACACGGAGCTCCTTTTCCAGCTTGATTCAGAGTTTGGAACTGACGATTACTACATCCTGTGGGGCGACTCTGGTGTAGGAAATTTCTTTGCGACAAAAGAGCAGCTTCGTAACTTGGACTTCGCCGAAAGCCTATATAGCTGGGACTGCTATTAACGATAAGAGATGATTACGCCGCTCTACTGCATTTCATCATTACGGCTTTCAGCATATTGTTCAATAGGCGTCTGCTGTTAGACTTCATAGCTGGTGTTAGGTATAGTAGCAGCATACGAGTGAAATAATCACATTAGACGCAGATAATTATAAAAATCAAAGACACCTCATATATGATAATCATTAAACAGATGTGGAAATAGTAGCTAGCAATAATCAAATTAAAAAAGGACTATCAGCTAGCGATGATTAAGTCCTAATAAGGGGGGGATATACATGAGAAGACAGGACAGAGAGATAACAGAATTAGACGAACTGCTGGAGATAATAAATCGCTGCGACATATGCAGACTGGCTCTAAACGACGATGGATATCCGTACATACTTCCGCTCAACTTCGGAACGGAAGTGAATGACGGTAAGTTGACGCTGTATTTTCACAGTGCGCTCGAAGGCTACAAGGTTGGACTGTTCGAGAAGGATAATCGTGCTACCTTCGAGATGGACTGTAAGCATGAGCTTGAGTATTTCGAAGACAAAGGCTACTGCACGATGGCGTATGAGAGTGTAATCGGAAGAGGCAGGATTCGAATCCTCTCGGAAGATGAGAAGATGCACGCCCTGAGGCAGCTCATGAATCACTATCATGAGGATAAAAATGCATATTTCAACCCTGCCGCTGTTCCGAGGACATTGGTGTATGCGTTAGAGGTTGAACATATGACAGGAAAGAGAAAAGAGCCAAAAGGACGTGCAAAGTAATAAAGGATAGCAATGTAAAGGGGGAATTTATGATTACTGAGAAAATGACACTGGCAGAGATTGTCAGACTTTATCCGCAAACAATACCTTATCTAAATGAGCTACATCTCGACTACTGCTGTGGTGGTCATCTGCCGATGGACGAGTCTTTTCCTGATGGGGAAGTAGATGTACAGAAAATCGTTACAGAACTAAATAAACTAGCTGCAAAGCCCGTTCCGTCTAAGGGTGGCGGTGCTTCATCTATCGAAGCATTCAAGAACCTGAGTGTTAACGATATGCTTGCAGATCTGGAATTGACACATCATAAAGATGAACGAGAGATGATGGCACAGCTAGATCAACTTATCAACAAGATTCTAGTTGTTCACTATACACATCATGCCGAAGAGCTAACGAAGATTCACAATCTTTTTGCCACTATGAAAGCAGAACTAGAAGTTCACTTTGCGAAAGAAGAGCGCTTAGTATTCCCGCTCATGCGTGTTAATCCTCATCCAGACAAGGAGACACTTGACTTCATAAAGCAGCTAGAGGATGAACATAATGCGGTTGGTGATATGATTAAGGAGATGCAGAGGCTAACTAATGATTATACAGTGCCTCAAGATGCATGTGTGACTTATGAGCGCACATTTAACTTAATTAGGGAGTTTACCGAGGATATCTTCGTGCATGTTTTCAAGGAGAACAGCATAGTTTTCCCTGAGTATGAAGAACAAACTTAGAGCTACGACTCAGCCATGCTGCGCATTTGCAGATGGGATAGATAAAATATGAGCAAGCGAATACTAGAAGGAGCGGGTCTTATACCGCGCCTTCTTTTTATATAACCTCGAAATGTATAAATATAAAATTATAGAAAAATTATCAAAATATCTGAATAATTTAGAATAAAATTATTTTGCATTTTTCTGTTCTTTTGGTACGGTTTTCGTATACGTTGCTTGATTATTATTGTACCTATGGGGTACACTAAATAAGATTGTATAAATATGAATTTTACAACAGAATGACTACGTTATTAAAGGAGGAACAACGTGAAACTTGCAAAACGAATTATTGCATTCATTGCAGTAATAGCGATTACAATTGGACCATTCTCATCCCTGCAGGATGTTAGCGCTGCGACTCAGAAGGATGGCTATAACATCACGATTTCTAATGTGACAGTGTCACCGGGCCCGGTGAACGTCGGCTCTCTAGCTTCTCTGAAGTTCGATTACAGCATCGATACGCAGTCGGGGAATGCGATGAAGCCAGGGGATACGATTAAGCTGTCAACCAATATCGGGACGATGTTTGGCAATCTCCCAAGCTCCGATGTTCCGCTCTATTCCGAGAGCGGACAGAAGGTTGCGACAGCGACAATCTCAGGGTCAGAGATTAAGTTTACATTAGATCCAGATTTTCCGACGGACAGAAACTTCATGTCAGGAAGTCTATACACAGGAGCTAGACTGAAGGCGCTAGATAACGGTGCTACCGCTGGCTCGCCAGTGACTAAGCCTCTCACCATTGAAGATGCTTCGGCTAATGTAACCTTCAAGGTTAGAGATGCAGTTCCGGGGACCAATACTGGTGGTGTGCCTGCTGATCCAAGTCTCAGGACTATTAACAACAGACTGCTTGAGAAGCAGGGCTGGACTTCGGCATACGACACAGCTAGGATTAAGCTGATTGCTAATCAGCTAGGTTCACTGCGTCTATTCAACACTTACAACAATATCGACAGTACCTTCGGAACTTATCAGGAACAGACTAACATGATGGTCGTTGATAAGATTCCGAGAAATGGCGCTATAGACCTAAGCACCATCTCGATTTCTGCAGTTCGTTACAACTGGACAGAGGTTCCTGCAGGCGGAAATACATTCTACGCACAGGCAGCTCCTGGAACGGTGATGCCTATTGAGCGCGGAAGCAACTGGATTCCAGTTACGCAGTATTTCAGCCAGATAACTCAGTCATCATCGGATACCTATGACAGCTTCTATGCTAAGGTTAAGGCTCAGAAGATGAGCTACGGTGTATTTACAGATCCAGCTACAGGAGGGGACACCTTCATTGCAAATATGTCTAACGACTCCCTTAAGTACACCGACCTCGAGCCAGCGCTCGCAGGCATTAACAAGGTTAAGGATATCTACGGAACTAACGGTCCTTCACATGGAAATGTCGTTACGTTTTTCGCCGAGTTTGACACTCACTACCCAGAGATCACAGCTGTAGAGACTGTTACTAACACAGGAAAAGCTAAGTCCGATCAGGCAGAGGATTCCGCTTCTGTTTCATATACAATCGACAAGGCAAACGGAACTGCTACTGTTGCAGCAGGAAGCATCCGTGTAAAGGCCGTAGATGACATAGATGGAACTACTCCAATCGCTGGAGCTGAGTTCAAGGTTCAGACTAAGGTAGGTGGAATCTGGATGGATTACTACATCAGAGGTCGTAAGGCTACCGCTAAGACTAATGCAAGCGGTGAGGCTACAATCTCTGGACTATCGAAGGGGGACTATCGCCTAGTGCAGACGAGCACGCCGGCAAAGTACACTTTTACCAACAAGGTGTTTAAGCCAAACCCAGCATTTACAACATCTGGTTCTCTAAATGCTACAGAAGGAACTTTTTCAATTCAAAGCGCTACGCAGCCAGGATTTTCTGCAATCGTTCCTAACTACCAGACCACAGATGCAGTGATTAAAGGTCACAAGGACTATGTCGATTCAGAAGGAACTGCGGTAACCATACCAGAGAGCACCTTTGAAGTAAGCGTTAGCCAGATCGCCGGTGAGAACTACGATGGCGTGACGATGCCTGGCGATGTGACAACATTCGTGCACAGCGATGGACGCATCGAATTTGATAAGATTAAGTTCACAAAGGTTGGAACATACAAATTCAAGGTTAAGGAAACGGCGACAAACCCAGTAGCAGGTGTAGCATATGATACAGCTGAAAAAGAGGTTAAGATAACTGTTGCTAACGACAATGGAACGCTAAAGGCTACAGCTGACAGCGAACCAAGATTTAGAAACGTGTTTACGTCCGTTAAGAAAAACCTAAGGGTTAAGAAGACTCTAAGTGGAGACACCCCGCCAGCAACAGGTGAGTTCAAGTTCGAGCTATCTCAAGCTGGAACTACAGCACTAGGATTAAGAGAGGCGCCAATGCCAGCAGGCTCTGTGCTAGGCAAGAAGGTTGTTACGGTTAACGGAGTAGGTGAAATTGACTTTGGCGACATCGAGTTCAAGGCGGTTGGTAAGTACACATACAAGGTAGTTGAGCTAGATACAGGCCTTGCAAATTATACTTACGACAAGACAGAATACACGGTTGTCGTAGATGTTACAGCTGATGCTAATAACCAGCTCGTAGCAAATTACGAGATTAAGAAGGGTGCAGAGACTGTAAACGACCTAACATTTAACAACAAGTACGAAGTGCCAAAGGCGCCTACATCACCTTCAAAGGACAAGACTATTAATAACGCTAAGAAGCACAAATCACCAAAGACTGGCGATAGCACAGAAGGCATGACGCTAATGCTCAGCATCTTTGCAGCATCCGTACTAATGCTAATCGGTGCGGTGGTATACAAGAAGAGATTGAGATAGTGGTTTAGCAATTAACTGTAAATAAGAGAAAGAGCGGATAGCAGCTTAGTGAGGCTATTCGCTTTTTAATGTAATGACAACGTGTTGATAATACATAAAAAAGCAGTAACATTAGCATATAAGGAGGTGTTGATAATGCCATCTACAAATTTAAATATTAGAACAGAAAAAGAAGTAAAAGAAAAAGCGGATCAAATATTCTCAGAACTTGGATTGAATATGACTACGGCAATTAACATTTTTCTACGTACAGCTATTCGTGAACATGGAATACCATTCTCTTTAAAACTAGATATTCCAAATGAAGCTACTGTTAATGCGATAGAGGAAGGAAGAAGACTTGCTTCTGATAAAAGTGCTGAAAGCTATTCCAATATTGATGAGCTTAAGGCGGCTTTAGATATATGAAGTATCCGATTAAGTTTACAAGCCAGTTAAAAAAAGATTTTAAATTAGCAAAAAAACAAGGGAAAAATTTAAATAAGCTGTTTGAGGTCTTGGATACTCTCACTAATTGTAATCTATACTCTTTGCGCCAAGCTTTATCGAATCAGCCACAGCACCACTAAGTGCACTGGATAAAAGATGTAGAAAAACCACTTATTAAATGAAGCCTTGCTTCCACGCTCGCCATTAGGGGTATCGAAGGGAAACACATTTAATCTTAACGATGGAGGCAAGACATATACCGTTAGAGTAAGTGAAATTGCTGAGATGTATGCAGGACACTATATGTTCGTTAGTGACGATTACTATTCACAGGTATGGGGCGAGACTCCTGCTGCTAACAGTTATTTGGTCAAGGTCAAAGAGAAGAGTGATATTGCTAATGTGGCATCAAAATTCATGAACCTAGAAGGTGTTAAAGGAGTAGCCCATAATCTCAATATAATCGAGCAGGTTCGTGGTGTATCAAAATCTTTGCTGACGATAATGTTTGTTTTGACGATCATGTCGACCCTGCTAGCCATAGTGATTCTCTATAATCTAACTAACATAAATATGGTAGAACGAATCCGCGAGATATCTACCGTTAAGGTCCTTGGATTTCTTAATAAAGAAGCCACCATGTACCTATATCGTGAGACTATAGTGCTATCAATTATCGGAATTGGACTAGGGCTTATATCGGGCAAGATGCTGCATGATTTTATAATCGCGTATGTTGCTCCATCACACGTTATGTTTACGCCCAATATAGAGTTATGGGGATATATAGTTCCGAGCGGAGCAGTTATAGGAATACTCTGTGTGTTGTGCGTTTATGTAAATCGCATGATTAGAAAACTCAATATGCTGGACGCATTAAAGTCGGTTGATTAGAAACCAGCTTTATATGGATAATACTATTGACGTCACTAGAATAACCAGTATAATCATCTTAATAGCGTGTTATTTAATTGCGCGAAACCTTTTGTTTCTATCGACATGTAATGATGATTAGGTAGGTATATATGAAAGCAGTAGAGGCATTATTTCCGGTCTTTTTTATGCTCTTTTTAGGGTTACTGGCAAGAAAAAGGCAGTGGATTACATTTGCACAGAACGAAGGTGCAAAGAAATTAGTATTTACAATCTTATTTCCGTTACTAGTATACAAAGTGCTTGTAACATCCGAGCTCAAGAGTACATTTCTCATCCAGATTATATATATGGATATAATCTGGCTAATCGTGCTGTTTATAGGGGTTAAGCTGACGCCGTTCACCGGCAAAAAGTTTGCACATATCTCGCCTTATCTACTAGTAACTTGTGAAGGTGGGAACGTAGCTCTTCCGCTATACATATCTATAGTCGGAGCGGTACATGCGGTTAATATAGTCACATTTGACGTTGCTGGCATCTTGATTAACTTTGGAGTGCTACCGATTCTTGTGACTAAGAAAGTCGTTGGCCAGGTCGAGTGGAAGGAGCTGTTAAAGAAGATTTTTACAAGCTCGTTCATGGTCTCGGTCATTGGGGGTGTGTTCATGAACCTTACGGGGCTTCATAAAATGATTATGAGCATGGGACTAGAGTCTACATTCAATTCAACGATGGAGCTCGTTATAACACCGATAACAGGCATTATCCTATTTACACTGGGGTACGAGCTGAAATTTGAGAAAGAGATGCTTTCTTCGCTTTTAAGGCTTGCGATAGTGAGACTCGTGCTCTGCTCGATAATAATTGCACTATTTTACGTGGTGTTCCCAGCACTCGTATCCGAGAAGGTTTTTGAGATTGCTGTTCTGCTTTACTTCATGTGCCCAACTGGATTCCCAGTTCCACTTCAGGTACAGGCGCTCGTTACGTGTGAGGATGACGAGAGCTATATGTCAGCATTTATCTCACTATTTCTTGTAGTTGCACTAATCGCATACACGTTAATTACAATCTTTGTGGCATAACGGATAGTTGTAATGTAAATTTTTGATGATATTAAGGAAATTATGGAGGGGATTATGAGTGAGATTAAGAGCCCATGGCCAGGACCAAAGGGATTGATACCTGTTACAAGTGGTAAGGCAGATGATGCGAACGTATATAACAGGGCGTATCTGGACAGCATTCACGTGGAGATGAGGGTGATCGATGCAGTTCTTCCGGACCTAGGCTGTGAAATATTTGGAGAGAAGTTCTCTTCGCCGATTATGATGCCTGCTTTTTCGCATCTCAACAAAGTTGGTAAGGAGGGCAAGAAACCGATGGTTCAGTATGCAGAGGCAGCTTTGGAGCTAAATGCTTTAAACTGGGTCGGCATGGAACCGAATGATGAATATGCAGAAATTGCTGCCGTCGGTGCGAAGACGGTGAGGATAATAAAGCCTTTCATGGATCATGATAAGATTCTAGATGAGATAAAGTTTGCTGAAGAACACGGGGCAATCGCTGTAGGTATTGATATAGACCACGTGCCTGGAACTGATGGCAAATACGACGTTGTAGACGGATTTCCTCTCGGACCCGTTATGCAGGAAGATCTCGAGAAGTATGTAGCGGCAACTGAACTTCCATTTGTTGCAAAAGGCGTTCTATCTGTTCAAGATGCGGTTAAGGCTAAGGCTGCAGGCTGTAAAGCGATAGTCGTATCGCATCACCACGGAAGAGTACCGTTTGGAATCGCTCCAGCTCAGATACTCCCAAGAATCAAAGAGGCTCTAGAGGGAAGCGGCGTAGTGATATTTGCTGATTGCTCAATCGACACTGGATATGATGCGTATAAGCTTCTCGCACTGGGTGCAGATGCGGTTGCTGTAGGACGCGGAATACTTGGACCACTACTCAAGGAAGGAAGAGAGGGCGTAACCAAGAAGGTTATAGAGATGAACCAGCAACTGTCTGAGCTAATGATGTACACAGGTATTAAGGATGTCTGCTCTTTTGATAAATCGATACTGTATATATAGCTGATAAATTTATCACAAAAATATATGATAAAGTCTTGACAAAGTTATGGAATAGGATAGAATGGAGATGACAAAACAAGAAATGATTATATAAATAAAAAATCTTGATTAAGGAGGAATATGATATGGTAAGTGCAACAGTTGGATTTATAATTTCGGGAGGTTGCATGGTCCTATCTTACGGTTTAATCAAGATGGCATATAATAGAAGCAAGTATGGTAGAGCGTTCCATTAGGGAACATACCATAGGTAACATTTTCTCTATATTCCTAAAATGCGGAGGGCGAGCTAAGAGTGCTCGTCCTTTGCATTTCTATATAAATTTAAAAAAGTCATAAAAACCTCTTTACAAAGTTAGAGACCTCTAATATAATAAGCATTAGTTAGAGATAACTAACAAAACAGTATATAATTACCAGGAGGTGTTTACATGTACGTTGTATATTGGAGTGCTACAGGCAACACTGAAGCAATGGCTAATGCCGTTGGCGAAGGTATCGGTGCAGATGCTAAGGTTGTGTCTGTATCTGAGGTGAGCGTTGCAGATGTAAAGGGTGAGGACAAGCTTGCTCTAGGATGCCCTGCTATGGGAGCAGAGGTGCTTGAAGAGGAAGAGTTTGAACCATTCATCGCAGAGCTAGAAGGTTGCTGTTCAGGCAAGAAGGTTGTTCTATTCGGATCGTACGATTGGGGCGATGGCGAGTGGATGCGTTCTTGGAAGGATCGTATGGAAGAAGCTGGTGCAGTAGTTGTAGAAGAGCCAGTTATCTGCAACAACGAGCCTGATGATGCAGGTCTAGCACAGTGCAAGGCTCTCGGTGAAGCATTAGCAAACGCTTAATCATACCTAAAGCGTGAGCTTGTGACCAGAGATGGCACATTCGAATAATCGTACAGATAATATAAACATAATTATGCTTAATAACCATAAGCAAATATATCCAAACCATAATAATCATACTTTCAACCTACATATTTAAGTCATTTTGTTAATCGCCAAAAGCCGGGGGCATGAGCCTCCGGCTTTTGGTTTGTATATTCAAAACTCTTGCTATAATGATTTTTTACCTTCGGATATTTTATGTGCAAAAACTATGATCGCTATACTGATCAACATCACTACAACTGACATAATCGTCCCTTCTAGTCCAAAACCAGTATTGTATGTGAAGCTGTTTGTATCATGCTTAGTGTCGAGAACGAATATTGAATATGATGATACTTCGCCACTATTTGGAAGACCTAGCAGTATATTCTGATTGAAGTTCCAGGTCGTGTGGCAAGCCATCGCCATCCATATGCTATCAAAGTAATGAACCATGAGTGCGAACAATAAACCTGTGAGGAATATGTCGAGAAGTGGCAAAAATGAAACATGGTTATTTCCAAGGTGAAGCGCCATAAAAAATAAAGAAGTCACCAATACCGCCACCCAAGGATTCGAATATCTGTGCAATACCCTCTGATACATGAATCCGCGGCAGATAAGTTCCTCTGCTGAGGACTGAACGAATACCGCGATAAACATGAGTAGTATCGGGAACAACTCGAAATTCGCAAAGCTGAGCTTAATATCGCCGTGAAGGTAAGCGGTTAGCGCACAGGTGCCGTTCATGACAAATCCAGCTGCGAAACCAATAAGGAGGTTCTTGAGATTGTTTCCGTTCTTTCGATGCTTTAACGCATCTAGTATGTAGCGATTGTCTTTGATGCTTAAAATGGCGATTAGGAAGACAAACCATATTCCCCAAAAGGTTATATAAAGATTAAATGTCTCCGTATACGCATCGCTGAACAGCGTGTAGTTAATGGAAATTAATGATATTAATTCACCACCTATTGTGAGCAGGAAAGTTAGCGCCCAGATCCAAAATATATTGTCCCTGAATCCGGCTTTATTTGTACTTATTTCGTCCATATATAAATCCTTTCTTCGCTTTATTCAGTATATATAGCTCGTATAGGCATACAAAGAATAATACGAAAGATAAGAGATTATACCACATATGATATGAGAGAAGGGGAATTTTGCACTTCAAAACGTGCATTTGCGTGAAGAATAATTCATAAAATAGTTTTGCACAATTAGTCTAATACATGTATAATTAATTCGAAAGTAAATGCAGCTGGTTACTGCATGATTGATTAACGAAATTTTTTAAGGAGGGTAATTATTATGGCTAAGAATAAGTACGCAGGTACACAGACAGAGAAGAATCTAGAAGCAGCTTTTGCTGGTGAATCACAGGCAACTAACAAGTATACATATTTTGCATCAAGAGCTAAGAAGGATGGTTTTGAGCAGATTGCAGATATCTTTCTTAAGACAGCAGCTAACGAGAGAGAGCATGCTAAGCTTTGGTACAAGGAACTCAACGATGGAGTTGGCGATACAGCATACAACCTAGAGGATGCTGCTAATGGTGAGAACTATGAGTGGACAGACATGTACGAGGGTTTTGCTAAGACTGCTGAGGAAGAGGGATTCCCAGAGCTAGCAGCAAGATTCCGTCTCGTTGGCGAGGTTGAGAAGCACCACGAAGAGAGATACCGTGCACTTCTTAAGAACGTAGAGATGAAGGAAGTATTTGAGAAGAGTGAAGTTAAGGTATGGGAGTGCCGTAACTGCGGACACATCTGTGTTGGAACTAAGGCTCCAGAGGTTTGCCCAGTTTGCAATCACCCACAGTCATTCTTTGAGGTTCACGCAGAAAACTACTAAGGAGATAATCCATACGGCTTATCTGGGCTTCGGTTCGCCGAAGCCCTTTTTATATAGGATATATACATGATTGAAGTAAGAGAGCTTAGAAAAGAATACAAGACTGGTGACTTCGTACAGAGAGCGTTAGATGGTATATCGGTCACATTTAGGGATAATGAATTTGTTGCAGTTCTAGGTCCATCAGGATCTGGTAAGACGACGCTGCTCAATATCCTCGGTGGCCTCGATACTGCAGATTCAGGCGAGATTATTATAAACGGTACGTCGACTAGGGAGTATAAGTCCGCTGATTGGGATACATACAGGAACCATAGAATTGGATTTGTATTCCAGAGTTACAATCTCATACCGCATCAGACGGTGAGAGCCAATGTTGAGCTCGCCATGACATTAACTGACGTAGATGCCGAAGAGAGGCGTACAAGGGCTATAGAGGCGCTTGAGAAGGTTGGGCTTAGAGGTCATGAGAACAAGAAGCCGAGCCAGCTTTCTGGTGGGCAGATGCAGCGAGTGGCGATTGCAAGAGCGCTTGTAAATAATCCCGAGATTGTACTAGCGGATGAACCGACAGGCGCACTAGATACTGAGACTGGTATCCAGGTTATGAACCTGTTACAGGAGATTGCCAAGGATAGGCTCGTAATCATGGTTACACATAACCCTGCACTTGCTGAGCAATATGCAAATAGGATTATCACGCTTAAAGATGGTTCGATTCTCGAAGATAAGAAGCCAGTTACAGCAGAGGAACTAAAGAGTAGCGCAAGAACGAAAATAGGCGAATCGGATGCCGGAACTAAGACTTCGATGAGCTTTCGAACAGCTCTTTTACTTTCATTATCCAACCTGATGAGCAAGAAGGGACGTACGGCTCTAACAGCTTTTGCAGGATCGATTGGGATTATAGGAATTGCAGCGATTTTAGCACTCTCAAACGGTGTAAACGGATACATAGCTAAGGTCGAGGAAGATACGCTCTCATCATATCCGCTCACTATTTCCAAGAATGCAGCGGATATATCGAGTATGTTTGCAGGAATGTCTGGAATATCGAAGGAAAAGGATAAAGATACTGATAAAAGCAAGTCCTCTGATGCAGAAAGCGTCTCTGGGTCAGATGATGGTTCAGAGGCACATAACGGTTCAGATAGGTCAAAGGGTGCAGCCAAAGCCGAGAATACAGAAATCAAGCAGAGAAACGTGCTCGGCAACGTCTTTGGCAGCACGAGAAAAAATGACCTAGTTGCCTTCAAGAAGTATCTTGACTCAAAGGGCAACAAGGTCCGCCGAAACGCCTCGGTGATAACATACAACTACGGAATCACACCGCTTATCTACCAGACCAAGAGTGAATCAGATCCAGTGCAGGTCAATTCGACTGATGGCATGGATGCGAACTATGAGAGCTTTGGAATCCAGAATTCGAGCAACACGGGCTTCTACCAGATGCTCGATGATGAAAAACTGTTAAAGCAGCAATATGACGTAGTTGCTGGAAAGTGGCCTAAGGAGTCAACAGAAGCAGTGCTCGTTTTAAACAAGGATGGCTCAATCCCTGATTTCACTCTATATCAGCTCGGATATTACGACCGTAAAGAGTATGACCGCGCCATGATCAAGTACAGAGAGACGGGAAAACTTGAGATGAACACAGAGAAGCAAAAGCCTTTTAGATACAGAGATGCTCTAAAGCTCAGCTACAGTGTGATTTCTCCGGGCGAGATTTATTCGTACAACTCTCCAACAGGTACATGGCTCGATCAATCGAAGAACAAGGCGTTCATGATCGGCAAGCTGGAAAATGGAATCAAGCTTAAAGTTGTAGGTGTAATTAAGCCGAATGGCAAGACTAGATCCAATGCCCTTCAGCCAGGCGTTGGATATCTGCCATCCTTAACTTCACAGATTATCGACAGAATGAAGGATACAGATATAGTTAAGCAGCTTGCGAATCCAGACGTTGATGTATTTACAGGCAAGACATTCGAAGCGCTCAAGGAAGAAAATGGGGCGTCGCTCGATATGAGCAAATTGTTCAGCGTAAATCAATCCATGCTAGCGAGCGCATTCAAGTTCGACGCATCAAAGCTTCAGAAAGCATTTGGTATGAGTCCGCTGGCGAATATTGACTACTCTAAAGCGTTGTCCAAAGTTAATACGACGAGCCTAGCCCAGAACATGATGAGCGACATCATGCAGGAACTGGCAGAGTTCCCAGCATATCTGCAGCAACAAAATATCACGCTGACTCCAGCCGAGCAGTCGATGATCACCACAGAGACGAGTCAGCTCATCGCAACACTGCTCGCTGGTTATCCGGCATTTGCAAGCGACTATGCGAATAATCATCCAGGTGCAGCACAGAGCGAGATAATAAACGCATATCTATCGAGCACTAATTCGAGGACAGCAATTTCAAACACGGCAACCCGCATAGCACAGAATCTTAATAGAAGTGATCTTCGGGGAACGATTGAGAGAGCACTTACCAATTACATGCAGGGTAGGATGGCCAAGATCATGGGTAGATTCATGAATCAAGTGATGACCGAGATGCAGAAGCAACTAGGCGCGCAGATTAGCAGTGGTGCGACTATGAACGGTGATATGGCTAGTGCTATGAAGAGTGCATTTAGTATTAATCCTTCGGCGTTTGCAAAAGCATTTTCGCTGAATATGGATCAGACGCAGATGGCAGCACTGTTCTCACAGTTCATGAATAACGGCATCGTTACATACGATTCTAACCTCAAGAAGATGGGATATGCGGACAAATCAAACCCTGAATCTATTTCGATATATCCAAGTAGCTTTGAACGGAAGGACAAGGTAATCGAGGGCATAGATAGCTATAATGCCCGTATGAAGAGATCTGGACACAAGTCGCGCGTCATCACATACACTGATATCATGGGTACGCTCATGTCTTCGGTCACAGATATCATAAATATGATAAGCTATGTGCTAGTGGCATTTATCAGTGTGTCACTGATTGTAAGCTCAATCATGATAGGAATCATCACTTACATATCGGTACTGGAGCGCAGGAAGGAAATTGGAATTCTGCGCGCAATGGGTGCATCGAAGCGAAATATTGCAAATATTTTCAACGCTGAGACATTTATCGAGGGCCTGCTATCCGGCGTGTTTGCGATACTCTTCGTATACCTCGTGAGCATTCCGATTAATATGGTCGTTCTATCATCATTTAATGTCGAGCGAATTATGAGGCTGCCAATCGGTGCTGCGCTCGTGCTGATAGGGATATCTGTATTCCTGACATATATAGCTGGACTGATTCCATCTAGATCTGCTTCCAAACGCGATCCAGTGGAGGCGCTCAGAAGCGAGTAATCGCGAATATAAAAAATAATTATTAAAATAGCCTTGTGAATTTATAATTTTCATAAGGCCGAAACCATCATCTAAAGCGTGAGTTCTACAGCACGAGAGACTTTTAGGTTCGGTGCTTGGACTTGCGCTTTCTTGTTATATGCATAAAAGCATATTATGATTATAGGTAACCTATGCATGGGGGTATTTTACAAAGAGGAGGTAGAATATGACAGGTTATAAGAAAAGAACAGTCATATTGATAATCGGCCTGATAGCTCTACTTGGGCTTGTGGGCTGTGGAAAGAAAGGCGAATATGGCAGCTTGTCTGAAGAAGAGAAGATTGACAAGGGACTGGATGCTTTTGAGCATCTCAAGAACGGAAAAATTGAGATGAAGAACCATCTTAAATACGAATTGAAATCACAACAGGAGGGACAGCAGTCAAAGTTCGACGCTACTCTCACCTTTAAGGGGGATTTTGAAGAGAGCCCAGACCATCTGCTTGGTGTTTACTATGATGGTAAAAACAAAAACGATTTCTATAACGATGCGATTTCACATTACTCAAAAAATGTAAACGATTCAGAGTGGGTTAATTACACAGAAAATTCAAAGAGACTTCGTTATCGCAAGCCGATTGGAATAAATAGAGAGGCTATTGAATTCCTGAAGACGAAGAAAAAGGACATAAAGGTCACAGACGATAAGGATAGCTTTATACTCGTATATGAAACTGACGATGTGAAACTGCTCGGAGCTAACGGGGATATCCTGGTTGGCGGAAGCTACAACGGACCTATTTACACCGATAATGATACGAATGACAAAATGAAGATTGAGCTTACAGTCTCTAAGAAAGGCTTTAAGCCTATGTCAGTTAAGTACACATGCGAACAGGAAAGCCCTCAGATAACTGTTAAGTTTAAGAGTAACTTTAAGTATTCCAAGCAAAATTCAGGTGTACGAGTTGAAGTTCCAAGCGGTATCAGCAGCGCCGCAAGTAAGTAGAAAGGGGGATTATGATGAACAAGATACAGAAATTAGTTGTGATTGCATTCGCGTTTGTTTTGAGCCTATCCCTCATGTCTTTTAAGAAGAGTTCGGGATCTGATGTAAATACTTTTATCGATAAGCTGCGTAACGCAAAGAACTTAGAATACGAAGTTACCGTATATAACAAGAACAGCGCTGCTAACAAGTATATGAAGAAGTTTAGCTCCGATACGACCATCAGGCAGGGGCAGATTCAATTCGACCCTCAGGTATTCAGTGAGTATGTGTTAAGCGGATATGGCACTATGAACGATGATGGCAAGATAGCAAAGGCGAAACGTATATTTGCAAGTGCCGACGACCTGAACAGCTATGCGAGAATCTATTCTCCAGAGCCTAATAAGGGGTATAAAGGATTTACATCACCAAAGGAAAACGGATGGGTATGGATAGATAAGGACGAAGTCGCTGCTCCTGAGGTTGGGCGAAGCGAAGATATTCTTAAGCTATACGAGAAGTATGCTAACAAGTTTAAGAAGACAGAAGATGATAACTACATATATCTTGACTACAGTGGCGATGTATCTAAGGACTTCAACCAGGTGGGTAAAGCACAGCAGACATTCGCAGATAATAAGGTATTTAAATCAGGTAAACAGTACGTTAAATCGGTAAAGCTTCGCATACACCTTGTGATAGCTAAGAAGGATAAGGCTACCGGCGAAAAAATGGTACCAAGCGAGGCTCGCATACAGATTAAGGCAAAGGGCGAGACCGATGGAGTAGGAGCTAAACTAGCAAATGAGGATAATTTCATAGTTTCCTATCGCGATATTAATAAAATTAATAGTATCGAGAAACCTGCAGGGATTTAAGCTACTTCGGATTATTATAGCTTATGCACGATTGAAAACTGTACAAATTAGGTTATGATTATAAGCAAACTATGCACGGGGGTATTTTACAGATAGTAGGTAGAATATGACAGGTTACAAGAAAAGAACAGTCATATTGGTTATCAGCTTGATCGCTTTACTTGGGCTTGCTGGATGCGGACAGTCTGGAGGCGGTAATGGAAGTGGCGAGAATCTAACCAAAGAACAGAAAATTGATAAGGGGATAGATGCCTTTTACAATCTAGATGACGGAAAGGTTCAGATAGAAGCTAAAACTGACTATATCCGCCACCAACCATCAGAGGGACAGAAGGCAGAGGGCTTTAATAAGTACTCGTATAAGGGAACCTTTGAGATGGGTCCAGTTAGAGCCCGCGGAAAGCTAAACTATGCAAATGATTCTAAAAATGGATCTAGAGAAATCTACGGAACCGACGGGTCAGAGTTTAAAAAAGAAAAAGGCGATAAGACTTGGAAGCAGGATATTTATACCAGTAAGTGGCGCAATCAGCCAACTGGATTCAACCGCGATTTCATCGCTTTTCTACAAACAAAGAAGAAAGACATTATAGTTAAAGAGGATAAGAAGACTTACACACTTCGCTTTGAGACGACTGATATGAAGCTTCAAGATGAAAATGGTGACCTCTTCTTTGGTGCAATGTTCAGGCCAATCATTGTTAGCTCTAGTACCGACACAGGAAAGCTGGTTGCTGAATTAACCGTTTCTAAGGAGGATAATAAGCCGCTGTCATTCAAATACACTGGTAATTATGATAGCAGCGAAGTTAGCGCTAAATTCAAGGGCGCGGCAAAATTCAGCGATCAGAACACCGGTGTTCGTGTTGAAGAACCTAAGGGCATTGATAAGGCTAAAGGTTACTAGGGAGGGGCAATAAAATGAGACAGAAACGAAAATTAGTTTTAGTAGTCATCGCCATGATGATGGTCCTAACCCTTTCAGCTTGTGGTGGAAAAGGCGATGTTAAGACATTTGTAAAGAAGATGCAAAAGGTTGAAAATCTCGAGTATGAGATACATACTTATAGAAGATACGTAGCATCTCAGGGGTCAGATAGAATGTTCAGGGGGGAATCACTGGTTAGACAAGGCAAGATGCAGCTTGACCCGCAGGTCTTCAGCGAATATTACTCAAGCGATACTTCTAATTCTAGTGAGCCTGAGACTGTTGATGAGAAACTGATAAAATTTGGAAGTTCAGACTTCATGTTTAAGAGTGATAAGATATACTCCCCAAAGCCTAAAAAGGTGTATTCCGGTTCATCTTCGGTGCATAATAATTATGAGTGGGTATGGAAAGAGGAAAAGGATATAAATCCTCCAGAGATAGGTAATAGCAAGACTTTCTTAGATATATACGAGAAATATGCGGACAAGTTTAAGCTGACTGAGGACGAGAACCATTACTATCTTGATTATAAAGGTGATGTGAGCAAAAATCTGGATCAGATGGCTAAGCTTCAGGTAGCAATTATTCCTAAAAGCAAAATGCTTAAACAGGGTAAGAAGGATGTAAAGTCTTGCAAGATTGAAATTCACCTCGTGATGAAGAAGGGCAAGGGCGGTCCAACTCCTTATCAGACAAGGATAAAGCTTATTACCAAGATGGATGTTCCTGAATTTGGAGGAGCAATCGACAACGAGGATTACTATCAGGCATATTACCGTGACATCAACGATGTGAAGGAAATTAAGAAGCCTCACGGATTTGATGCTAGCAAGGTGAAGAAGTCGCAATTCTAGATTTGGACTTGGATGGCTACATGTAATCGTCCGGTTATGGCAGTAAAAAATGGACTAAAGCCTATAAAACAGGCTAAAACCGAATAACTGAAGAGGAAGCCTGCGCGTGAGCGCGGGCTTTTTGTGTGGAAATTTTGGGAATGCAATATGAGAGAAGTGTGCTAAAAAGGAGAGTGGGGTGTGTTATAATTCGGTATCTAGATTATTCATTTCTATGTAGCTTTAAAAAATAAGAAATATAACATTATAGATTACGGGTTTTGAATAATCGTAAAAACGAATATAATAGTCGTTATATTGTTAAGGTGAGGGTTGAATATGTCAAAAAATTTACTTTTAAGTCCAATATTAAAATGGGTAGGTGGTAAGCGACAACTGCTATCAGAAATAATTCCATTAATAGATGAGAGTTGCGATAACTATGTTGAACCTTTCATTGGTGGAGGGGCGGTACTATTCAGATTACAACCTAAAAAAGCAATTATTAATGACTACAATACTGAACTAATTAATGTATATAGAACAGTAAGGGATGATCTAGACGGTCTTGTAGCATTGTTGAAGAAACATGAAAAATATAATTCGTCAGATTATTACTACGAGGTTAGAGCGCTAGACCGAACCCCTGACTTTGATAAAATGTCAAATTCGGAGAAAGCTGCAAGAATTATCTATCTAAATAAGACTTGTTATAATGGATTGTATAGGGTTAATTCTTTAGGACAATTTAACTCACCATACGGCAAATACAAGAATCCTAATATAGTAAATGAAGTTGTACTAAGAGCAATTTCAAAATATCTAAATGGGAATGAAATTAGCATTAGGAGCGGTGACTATAAAGATGTCTTAAATGATATTGAAAAAAATTCCTTTGTATACTTAGATCCACCATATATGCCGATTTCATCTTCGTCTTCGTTTACAGGATATACAGAGGGAGGATTTGGGTATGATAAACAAGTAGAACTGAAAGAAGAATGCGACAAATTAAATTCAAAAGGTGTACATTTCTTGCAGTCCAATTCTGATTGTGAAGAGATAAGGGAGCTTTATAAGGCTTATAGAATAAAGGTTGTTAAAGCAAATCGAGCTATTAATAGTGATGCAAAAAAACGTGGACAAATAAATGAGGTTCTAATATACAATGCAAAAAAATAAAATTTCTGCTAATGAAGCATGGAAAGAGATTATTAAAAAATACGATATTATAAACAGAATTAATAAAAATGGTATATTTCATATTAAAGCAAGTGAAATTAAAGAATTTAAAGAACCTAGATTAATGGCTAAATGGGACTGTACATCAGCTCTTCCAGAAGCATTAAGAAATAATAAAATTAACATCTTACCTAATAGTAGAAGTTCTTATGTTTTAGGTAGATTTAATTTATATGAAGAAATACCAGAACTAACAGAATCTGTAAATAAAATGGATTCTGCTGAACTACCCGCTCTTGAGACAATAGATATTAATAGCATTACATCAGAATCTGCGGCAATTTGCATATTGATTATCTCAGGCATACTGGATGATTTTTTAGGTGATAGGGATACCGTCGAAACATTTAATGGAAGAATGGGTACCGGAGAATTCGATTTTAGCGTTAATACGGTTGATGGTGGAAAGCAGATAATTTCTGTAAAAAATGCTCAATGTGAAATAGACGGCGGCTTTGAAAATGACAAAGATGTCATAATATTGGAAGCAAAGAATGTAGTGCACGAAGATTTTCATATTCGACAGCTATACTATCCGTATAGGTTATGGGAACAAAAGGTGTCAAAACCTATTAGATTAGTGTTTTCTGTGTATTCAAATATGATTTTTAGATTATTTGAATATAGATTTTCAGATAAAAATAATTATTCCTCTATTGAACTAGTTAAAGCAAAAAATTATTCTCTACAAGAGACGCATATTGAGATAAGTGACTTAGTAGAGATTAGAAATTTAACTAAAATTATTTTTGATGATGACTGTAGGGAAGATGATAATGTTCCATTTATTCAGGCAAACTCTTTTGAACGCGTTATTTCTCTTTTAGAGAATCTAAAAGAGAACGCTATGACAAAAGAACAAATTGCTGAATTAATGGAATTCGATGAACGTCAATCGGATTATTATTATAACGCAGGGGCTTATCTAGGGTTATTTGTAAAACGAATAGAAGGGGCTAGTAAAAGAGTTGCTCTTACTAGATTAGGAGAACAAATATTAACGATGAACTACAAAGAACGTCAACTTAAGTTTGTTCAGTTAATGTTGCAGCACCAAATATTTGCAGATTGTTTTGATAGTATAATTGAAACAGGAGAACTTATTGAGATAAGTGAAATCGAAAAGTTAATGCGTAAATATAATGTATGTAAAAGTACTAGCACAATTCATAGACGAGCTAGCTCAGTGCAATGTTGGATAAAGTGGGTATTTAATTTAGTTAATTTATAGGAGTGTGTATGAATTATGAACCTCAGATATTTGAACTAGAAAAATCATCGGTATGGAGTTTTAAAGAAAGAGGAGATTGGGCGACTCATGATTCAAAATATAGGGGTAATTGTTCGCCGTACGTTTTTAGAAATCTAATAATAAGGTATTCTTCACCAGGTGATAAAATTCTAGATCAATTTGTTGGAGGCGGGACTTCAGTTATAGAGGCAAAATTACTAAATAGAGATATTATAGGCGTAGATATAAATCCTAAATCAGTAGAACTAAGTATCAATAAGCTTAATTTTGCATACGGAAGTAGTGATGTTGAAATAAGAATTGGAGATGCGCAAAAGCTGGACTTTATAAATGACCATAGCATTGATTTCATATGCACTCATCCTCCGTATTCGGATATTATAGAATATAGTAATAATATCGATGGTGACTTATCACGACTTGAATATAGTGATTTTTTAAAATCAATGGAATCAGTTGCAAAGGAATCATATAGAGTATTAAAGACTAATAAGTTTTGTGTATTTATAATTGGCGATATAAGGAAGAATGGCTTTGTGAAACCCTTAGGGTTTGAAACATTGCAACTATTCCAAAATGAAGGCTTTTCGTTAAAAGAGATTATCATAAAACAACAATATAATTGTAAAGGCACTTCCAAGTGGGCAAAAATTTCCAATCAAAACAAATTTATATTACTAGCACATGAGTATATCTTTGTGTTAAAAAAATGCAACTAGACGTTTAAATGGATTATGAATTCATGATGAACAATTGTTTTTCATACTGTAAAAAGCAGTTCCAATTCAATAACTCATATGTTAGAGCTAAATACTCCGAAAAATAATTCTATTAAAACTAAAAATACAATTTTGCACAATCCATCTTCCTCCAACCTTCACAGTTTGCCGAGAATTATCGAGTACAATGTAGCCATAATTCAAAAGATAATTCACAGGATACATAAAGGGATTTGGAGGACATAGATGAACATTTACGAAGGACTAAAGCAGAGAAGAAGCTACTACCAGATTAACAAGGAACTACCGGTGAGCACAGATGAGATTCATGCGCTTATAAATGAAGTCACGGAGCTAGTTCCTGATGCATTTAACATGAAGAGTGCTCGCGTGGTCGTTGCGCTCGGTGAGAAGCAGGATGAGCTGTGGGACGGCATCTATGATGTGTTTGACGGCAAAGTTGCGAGAGAGAAGATAGATGGGTTCAAGGCTGCGGCAGGGACGATTCTGTATTTCTACGATGAAGAGGTAGTGCGTGGATTACAGGAGAAGTTCGCTGCATATGCTGAGAACTTTCCAGTATGGGCGAATCAGGCAAATGGCATGCTTCAGATCAATATCTGGAGTGCGCTGCGTGAGCTCGGGATTGGTGCGAATATCCAGCACTATAATCCTGTTATTGATGATTTCGTGCGTGAGAAGTTTGGACTGCCAGATAACTGGAAGCTCGTTGCTCAGATGCCATTTGGTGGAATTGGTATGGAGCCAGCTCCAAAAGATAAAGAGGATATATCGGAAAGAGTTAAGTTCTACGAATAGTGGATTTTAACGTAAAAATTTATGAGCAAAGGAACCGTGGGAATCTTCCTGCGGTTTTTTATTACAAACTTTGTGCTAAAGGGAACTGGAAAGTGTGTAATAATTAGTTGAACTTATATAACAGTGTTGCTGATTGAAGTTAATCAAGGAAATATAACAGAAATTGTATTGCAAAAAGCAATACAATAGTTCATAATTTTCTAAAAGGAAGGTGATAAATATGTCAGCAACAAAGAATGCAAGCGTTAATGTGAGAATACAGAAAGATATCAAGAAGCAAGCGGAACAAATATTGGAAACTATTGGAGTTCCAACAGCAACTGCGATAGATATGTTTTATAGACAAATAATATTAAATAATGGCATTCCGTTTTCTTTAACTATTCCGAATAATGTTCCAGTCAGAGAAAATATGAATGATAATGATTTTAATTTAATTATGAGAACTGGATATATGCAGGCTACTGAAGGCAAATCGAAGGATGTAGATGAGGTGTTTGATATTCTTGAGGAAGGAATATGATGCGGCAATACAGAATTTACATTACTGAGCAAGCAGAGGAACACCTTTCTTCTATTAAAAACTATTACATAGAACAATTAAATTCACCTGAGATGGCGATTAATACACTGAGCTTGCTTAGAAGTGGGATTAAGAAACTAGAGTTTATGCCGTATAGGATAAAAAGAATAGATGAAACGCCATGGGGAGAGTTAGGTTATCGGAAGCTGAAAATAAATAATTATTATATTTATTATTGGATTAATGATAAAAAATCAGAAGCATATGTGATAGCTGTTGTATATACAAAAATGGATCAACAGGGACAGTTGTCTAAATTGTAAAATGAAAAAGGATCCGCCCTGTGAAGTGCACCTCCCAAAATTAGTTTGTGTCTAACTTTTGGGGTTCAGTTCACTGCGGTTCCTTTTTTAATGCCTGGACATCTTATGGTAATACAAAATAATACAACTTCACGGACAAAACGAGTTGGTAAAGACACCGAATTTTATTGAAAAATCAATACATACAGGAGATATATCTTCTTTTTATAATGCTATTGACACATATATCGAACTGCGATATACTTGATATATCGAGATGCGATATATCAAAGTTTGATATAGGAGGAGCAAATGGATTCAAAATTAAAGAGGGTCTACGTCCCAATGTCGGAGACAGCCTTTTATATACTGTTCTGCCTGCAAGAGCCTCAGCACGGATACGGCATCGGGCAAGAGGTAAAAGAGATGACGAAAGGTGAAGTCAGCATAAGCCCTGGGACGATGTACGGAACACTTTCCAAGATGGAGAAAGATGGACTAATTAACTTCGTTAGTGAGGCTGAGAAGCGTAAGATTTACGAGATTACAGAACTTGGACGTGAGATTCTCACTATCGAGATGAATCGTATCAAACGCATATATATCAACAGTATTGGAGATGAGTACAATGGGTAAGAGACAGACAAAGATTAGATTTTTTACAATAGCAGATTACAACGAAGAACAGACTTGGCTTGAGGAACAGCACAAGAATGGATGGAAGCTAGTAAAGGTTACGGCGCCATGTTTTTTCACATTCGAAGAGTGCGTGCCCGAAGAGGTTTCGTACAGGCTAGAATTTAACCAAACTAAGGCAACCGACGATTACCTCCAGATGTATGAGGATTACGACTGGGAATATATAGGTGGATGCATGAACTGGAGCTATTTCAGAAAGCCTGTAGTTGAAAGCACTGTAGAAGGAGAAAATGAGATATTCTCCGACGATGAGTCGAGGCTGAACATGATAGACAGAATCGTACATACTAGGCTTATACCTGTAATTGCCGCGCTGATTCCAGTTATTTTCCTAAATATAAGAAGCATGCTGGAAGAGTCTGGTGTGTGGTATGGCTCCGCGAGAGGAGTAGTGAACATCATACTCATAGCGATTCTAGCCGTCGATATCTGCCTAGTTTCACACTGCTTAAGGAAGTTCAGAAAGCTTAAGAAGGATCTGTAGCCACATCGCTATATTCATGAAAATATAAAAAAGCACACAGCCCGGCTATTTCGGAAGCTGTGTGCTTTTGTTCGTCTGTAGTTACTATTCCGACATCCGGTATTAAGTGCCGCCAGTTGATATGTCTAAACTAGCACTTCACCATGCATACCCGCTGGAACCTCGAGTCCCATGAGTGTCAGCAGAGTTGGCGATATGTCTGCCAGCTTGCCGTGAGGCACTTTGAATGCTCTTGGCTCGTTTGCGATATGGCACAGTGGAACTGGTGATAGCGAGTGCTTGGTCACGACATTATCCTTGTCATCTAGCATGTAGTCGGCATTTCCATGATCAGCTGTGAGCAGGATCTGGCCATCCTTCGATAGAACCTTGTCCACAATTTGCTGAACGAGTCCGTCGAGCGTTTCTATAGCGCTAACTGCAGCAGCGAAAACTCCTGTATGGCCTACCATGTCAGGGTTTGCAAAGTTAAGTATGATGAGATCATACTTATCCGAGTCGATCGCTTCGAGCACTTTTTCAGTCAATAGTGGAGCGTTCATCTCTGGCTGAAGATCGTAAGTAGCGACCTTAGGAGATGGGATCAAGATGCGGTCCTCGCCTTTAACTGGAGCTTCGACACCTCCGTTAAAGAAAAATGTCACATGTGCGTACTTCTCAGTCTCGGCTATGCGGAGCTGAGTTAGACCTGCGGCTGACACCACCCCTCCGAGAGTCGGTTCAACGACTTCTGGTGGGAACGCGACTTTTACATTAGGCATCGACGCATCGTACTCAGCCATGCACACGTACACGAGATTCAATAAAACTTTCTTCCTTGCAAATCCATCAAAATCAGGGTCCATGATTGCACGAGTTATCTCGCGTGCACGGTCAGGTCTGTAATTGATGAATATGACCGAGTCACCGTCTTTGATAGGTGTATCATCGACGATTGTTGGGAGCACGAACTCGTCAGACTCATCCTTGTCATATGATATCTGAATCGCTTCAGCAGGAGAAGCTGCTCTGACGCCTTCAAAAAGTGTAAGTGCGTCGTACGCAAGCTCCAGTCTCTCCCAGCGCTTATCTCTATCCATGGCATAGAAACGGCCAGAGATAACTCCGATTCTGCCTAGTCCAAGCCCAGAGAACTTCTCCTCGAGTGCACTCAGATAAGTCATCGCACTGCGAGGCGGCACGTCGCGGCCGTCGAGGAAGCAGTGAACCACTACATCCTTGATATTTGAACGCTTTGCAAGCTCTAAAACTGCGTAGAGGTGTTCGAGCTTGCTGTGTACGCCACCATCCGAGCATAGTCCCATTATGTGAAGGGTGTGACCTGAAGCTGCATTTTCCATGGCTTCAAGCAGCACCTTGTTGTTATAAAATTCGCCAGTGCTAATAGATTTGTTGATGCGAGGAAGGTCCTGCAGCACAACATTTCCAGCACCTATATTGGTGTGTCCAACCTCGGAGTTGCCGATTTGCCCGTCAGGAAGTCCGACGAATTCACCGCTCGCCTCCAGGGTGATGAACGGGTATTTTGCAAAAAGTGCATCGAGATGAGGTTTTCTAGCGGCAGCAATTGCGTTGCCGTGCGATTCTTCGCGGATTCCGTAGCCATCGAGAATCATCAGCATTGTTGGTCTATTTTTAATCATTGCTATCCTCCTATAGATATATCCAAGTATACACAAGAGTACGCATTATTTCTAGATGATACGGTGATGATTAGAAGGCGAATATCGTGATAGAAATCACTATTTTCGGCACTTTTTGGGGTTTGCACGTGATAATAAACATCATATAATAGTAGCATCATTATTTTAAGGAGAACGGAAGATGGCAGACGTCAGATTTACGCCTGATCAGCAGAGGGCGATCGATACTATCGACAAAAGCATTCTCGTATCGGCCGCAGCTGGTTCCGGCAAGACGGCAGTGCTCGTTGAGCGCATCATCAATATCATAGTCCAGGGTAAGGCGGATGTTGACCGCATGCTTGTCGTGACATTTACCAATGCTGCAGCATCTGAGATGAGGCTAAAGCTGACCAAAGCGATTAACAAGGAGATCAAGGCATCTAAGGCTTCTGAACCAGAGAGAGCGGAGAAGCTCAGGCAGCAGTTAGGTAAGATGTATAGGTCATATATATCGACGGTACATAGCTTTTGTAACCGCGTTATCAAGGAATTTTTCTACCTGACTGACCTCGAGCCAAACTTCAAGATATGTGATAGCCTCAAGGCTGAGATAATGAAGATGGAAGCTATCGAAGAGGTGTTTGAACAAGGATTTGAAGAGGATGATTTTATAGAAGGGGGCTCATTTCGTGAGTTTTTAGATCGCTATAGTAAGGAGCGAGATGATAAGGGGTTAATGCAGGAGCTCGTCAAAGCATACGCGGATCTCAGGAGCATGCCAGATTATTTTGAATGGTCTGAGCGCATGGCTGAGAAGCTTCGCATACCGGAGAGCGGCGACTACCGAGATAGCGATTTATATAGAGAGCTGTGGGCAGATGCAAGGAAGGTAGTGGATGATGCCCTTTACGAAGCACTTGGGCTGCAGGAATATCTGATTACACTTAATTTACCCAATACGGCAGCGAAGCTTGACTCCGAGATAGGCGCCTTTCAGACTTTGGCAGATGCTATTAAGTCTATTTGTGATAGAGGAGAGCTTGCTAAAGGTGCTGAAGAGGTTGTTTATAAGGTGTTCCAAAATCCTGTTTTCGGCACATTCTCTGGTGGAAAAGGTGAAAGAGAGGCTTACAAGGCGGTATCTGCTGATTGTAAGGCTCGCAGAGATACATATAAGAACAACTTCCAGAACGTCTTTAAGGAATACAATTTTGCAGAGCTCAAGACTCTGTTCGAGGAGCAGGCGGAAACGTACAAATATACGATGTATTATTTGGCGCTACTCAAGGAGTTTGAGAACATTTATAGTGCTAAGAAGAGGGAGCAAGGAGTCATCGACTACGGTGACATGGAGCATATAACTGCAGGTATTCTCAAAAATGAAGAGGCAAGAAAGGTGCTTCGTGAACGCTTTGAATTCATATTTGTTGATGAATATCAGGATGTGAATACCCTTCAGGAGTATCTAATCGGCAGTGTAGCGCGAGAAGATAACGTGTTCAAAGTAGGGGACGTCAAGCAGAGTATTTATAAGTTCAGACAAGCAGAGCCTCACATATTTGAGGAGACATCTAGGGCGTATAAAGATGAGCACAATGAGCATGCGATTCAGATAAATCTCAACAAAAACTTCCGCAGCAACGGAGCCACGATTGACTACATAAACTATGTATTTCAAGATTTGATGGATGGCTATGACGATGACGAGAAGCTATATCAAGGCCTTACGGGGCATCCTGAATATAACCTTAAACCAGAGGTTCACCTGCTTCTAACTGAAGTGGATGATTCTAGCGAGGGGAGGAATTCAGATACAAGTTATCAGGCTCGAGGCTCTCAGATGGTTGATATAGAAGGGCCTTCATCTGGTGAACGAGATGAGTCTGCTGAAGAAATCAAAGCTCTGTCCAAAGCAGAGATTGAAGCGATTCATGTTGCGGATATTGTCAGCGGTATCATAGGTACGGAATTCTACGATGGCAAGAGCGGCAAGGTTAGAAGAGCAACACCTAGGGATATAGCTATACTGCTCCGTTCTACAAAGAATAAATCGGACATGTATTATAAGTCGCTGATGAGCAAGAGCATCTCGTCCCACATCTCTGATGATGGTGGCTATTTTGACACGGTTGAAGTAGCTGTTGCTATGGCGATACTTAAAATTGTTGATAACATGCACCAGGATATACCGCTCATATCCGTGCTCAGATCAGAGGTGTTCGGGTTTACTCCAGAGCAGCTTGCTGAGATAAGAGCCTTTGCAAGAGAGCAGCAGCTTGCGGAAGCGAAGGAAAGAGAAGGGGAGGTGCAGTACCAGAGGCAGTCATACTGCGATGCATTACTTTTATATAGTGCAAATGGCAGTGACGATAGCCTAAAGTCCCGTGTAAATGAGGCACTCGCGACCATCGGGAAATGGCGTGCGCACAGCAAGATGATGCAGCTCGATGATTACATTTGGTATCTACTTGAAGATTCCAACTATTACATGTACGCAGGTGCTATGTATGGCGGCAGACAGAGACAGGCAAACCTAAGGGCGCTAGTCGAGAGGGCTGGAGCTTTTAGGATGTCTAGCATTGCCTCGCTCAGCAGCTACATAAGCTATCTTGAGGTGCTCAGAACTAAGAATGTTGAGATGGGGCAGCCGTCAATGGTCAGCGAGGAAGATGATGTTATCAGGATAATGACCATCCATAAGAGTAAGGGACTCGAGTTTCCGTTCGTAATCGTAGCAGGCATGGGCAATCAGCTCAATTATTCATCTGGCATCAAAGGCTTCCAGTTCGATAACGAGCTTGGAATCGCTTTGGCGTATGTTAATCCAGATGAGCATTACTGGCGGAGAACGCTGATGCAGAAGAAGATAACAGCCAAGATTCGTGAGGATGAATATCAGGAGCAGCTTAGAGTCTTGTACGTTGCGATGACGCGTGCTAGGGAAAAGTTATACCTTATCGGCTGCGAGAAGACAGAAGACTTTGTGCTAGATGATATTCGCTCTAGAACTAGTTATTTTAAGATTATGGGAAAGCTGTGTGACTCTGGGCACTATAACGAGTATACATCTACTGATATGCATGAAGTTAAGATGCCGCGGCTTCCACGAGGGGCAAATAATTTCTTGACCACTGATAAGCTCCCGATGGATATCGAGCTAAGTGAAGAATATGAAGAGGTCAAGAGGCGTCTCGACTATGAATATGCGTATAAGGATGACCTATCTACTAAGGCGAAATACTCTGTCAGTGAGCTTAACAAGGAAGCAATAGAGGAGTCAGTTTACAGGGGCAAAATCGAAGATAGAAATACAAGAATTGAGAGGCTAGCCAGCGCCGATGCAGCAAGTATAGGAACTGCTTATCACAGAATTATGGAGTTTGTGGATTTCAAGAAGGCAGTAAACGAAGCTGGTGAGTGCGATAAGTCTTATATAGCCGAAAGAGCTGAGACGCTTAAGAGGAATGGTGCTATCTCCGAACCAGGGTTTAAAGCTTTGGATCTTGGAAAAGTATATGCGTTCTTTGAGACTGAAATCGGAGTGCGCACTTGTGTAGCAGCTAGAGAGGGATTGCTATCTAAGGAAAAACCTTTTACATTAAGGGTAGAACGAAACGGTAAAAGTGTACTGGTTCAGGGTATCATCGATTGCTACTTTAGTGATGGAGATGGACTGGTTCTGGTTGACTACAAGAGTAACAGACTTAGCTACAAGGATAGAGAAGCTGACATTGAGCGCATAAAGGAAGAGTATCGGGAGCAGATAAGTCTCTACAGGCGTGCTCTCGAGGAAGGTACGGGACTAAGTGTTAAGGAAGCCTATCTGTATCTGCTAGATAAATCAATCACCATATCGATGTTATAACAAAGGGCGAATTCTACTGAGAATTCAGCATAGAAGAGAGGTAAGAAAATGTTTAGAAAATTGAGAAACCAGAAAAAAGCTATTTCAGAAGAGTGCGCAAAGGATCTGCTAAAAGAGACCCCAAGAGGTATACTAGCGGTAAACGGTGACGATAATTATCCATATGCGGTTCCAGTTAACTATCTCTATGATGAGCAGAAGGGGCGCATTTACTTCCACAGCCTACATGGAGGCTATAAGGTCGAGTGCATGGAGAGATGTGACAAGGTATGCTTCACTGTGTACGGAAACGTGCAGGTTAAGGAAGAGACGTGGGCACCGTACGTAGAGAGCGTGGTCGTGTTTGGAAAGTGCCATCCAATTGAAGATAGAGAAGAGATGTTTGAAGTGCTGAAAAACTTCGCTCTAAAATACTATCCAAGCGAGGAACTCGTGCACCGCGAGATAAAAGCAACTGGCCATGCTGTGCAGATGTACGAGATTGAGATTGAGCATATGACTGGTAAAGAAGTGCAAGAGAAATAAAGCTTGTATACATAAAAAACCATTTACTTGTATACATAAAAAACCATTTAATGGATAATAAATACCATTAATACTATTGAACCGATAATATTATGATGATAAAATGACACACGTCAGTTAGTTAATATGAACTAACCAGCGTGTGTTTTTATGTTAAGTAAGCCGAATGGTAGCTGAGAATATTTCTCAGCAGGGGTTTATGTATAGTAGGAAAGGAAAAAATATATGGAGTATGTCAAGAAGAGAAGTATATTGTTCGTAGCAATTCTTGTGCTCAGCATGGTTCTTGGAAGCATCAGCATAGTTTCAGCAGCAAGCAGAACACAGGACGTGTACAAGTCCTACGATGTGTCTGTAAAGTCTGGAAGCAGTGCATATGGGTATACTGACGGAAATAAGTGGAGCGCAGTGTACGAGAAGGTTCTAGGAACTAATGGCACAACGCTAACGCCTATATGGTATTCGGCTGATGGTTCTAATTATTACCCAGTAGAGGTATCTAGAGTTTATCAGTCAGGCGGATATGTATACACGTTTAAGGCTAATGGTGCAGTCCTCTATACAGGTCAAAATGCTGTAATGCATCCTTCAATTATTGCAAAACTGTATGATAAGAAACTTACTAAGACTATATACAGCGGAACAGAGACTGTTTCAAATCAGACATTTAACGGACCTGTTGAGGTAGAAGCGGGAGCAAATATCACTTTTGACAACGTAAAGTTCAACAATGGTCTCACTACTTATGGAGTGTCTAATGTATCGAACAGTTCGTTCACAGACAGCACTGCTGTAAACAAAGGCAGTGGTAAGACTTACATCGCTGATACGTATTTCGGTCATACCGCTAGCTCATCGAGCTTCTATGGTCAGACTTCATCGGTAGTTGGAGTAAAGCTGAAGAGCAACCGCCTTTCAGACGCAGTAAAGGGCAAGGCATATGCGGAGCTCCTTTCGTTCCCTGATTTTTCTTACACTTATTACCCAAGCTCGTATAGTGCAAGGGTAACAGCCAAGATGCATTATGATTCAGTGAACATCGTCGGTGCGCTACCAGGTGGACTTACAGCAAGCGCTGCAAACTACGATGCTACGGCTGAGAAGACAGATGTCAATATCACAGGAACATCAACTGCAGAGGGAATAGATCAGCTATTCGATATTAATTTTACAGAAGGCGTTTCGAAATTAAATATCACAATTCCAATGTTAATTAATGTTAATGCATATAGCATTGAGTACAATGTTATTGGAGACACACCAAATGGATATGCAGTTCCAAGCACTGTAACTGGTGTAGGGTACGGCGAGACAGTTACACTTGAGGCGGCACCAAATAGCATTTCTGGACAAAAGAATGGCGTTAACGGCACATGGGAATTTTCCGGCTGGTCGACAGACAGAAACAATATAAGCACTACAAAGGTCACTACGGTAAATGTAACCCAGAATACAGTGGTATATGGGCAGTGGATATTTAAAGCGGATAACACTTCTTCTACTACTGTTACACCTGCTTCAGGAAACTCTAGCAGAAACAGTGCTCCTGCAGCTAATACCGTAGGCAAGCATAAGGTTCATAGACATGGACCAAAGACGGGTGATAGCAATGATATCGGTGGATACTTGCTAGTGCTCGGAGTTGCTTCGGCGATATTGGCAGTCGTTTCAAAGCGCAAGGCTAACTAGTTAAGGCGGCTGTCCGTATAGCGATATGCGATTATAAAAATTTAATAAAGCCTAAAGTAATAAGTTATAAATATGCTAGACGGGAAAATCGAGATTTGCTCAGGAATTGAAAAATCTTGGCTTTCTCGTTTTGTTTTGGAGCGATGCTTTGTATAATTTGTTTATATAGGTTACTATAGGTAGTAATTGAAGACTTCTCAAATAATAAGGAAATATGTAGGAGCATATGATGACAGAGATTAAAGATATCGGGAAATTTGAATCCGTACCAGAGATCGCAAGTGACATTGTAAATGGTGATGTAAATGCCTTAGAAGAACAGTTATCTAAGGGGTGGGACATCAATGAGGAGATAGTACTTAGTAAGTACACGAGGCTTTTGCCAATTAATCTCGCTCTTATGATGAATAAATCCAAATCTATCGAGTGGTTAGCTGAACACGGAGCAAATCTAAACGATGAAGATAATCCCAGCTTTCTGATTGCAGTGAGATACTCTGATGAGGAGACCATCAGATATCTGGTTTCTCAAGGCGCTGATGTCAATGCTGTTAACTCGGTAGAGACTGAAGCGTTTGAACAAGCTGTCTTCGGAGAGAGGCTAGATAACCTAGCTCTGATCGATGAACTCGGTCATACAGTTAAGAAGCATGGCGGAGCAGCTTTTAGAAATTGCCTAGATAAGAGAAATTACGATGTTGTTGATTTATTTATAAAAAAAGGCGTCGATATAAACTATAACGAGGCTGATTCTATTTATCCGTTTAAGCCGACACCACTCTGTGTAGCAGCGAGATACGTTGATCTTGAGATGTGCAAATACCTCGTGGAACACGGTGCGGATGTGACTATTACAGAAAAAGATGGCATGAGACCGTACAGCATCGCTCTTGAGAAGGGTGATGCTGAGATGGCGGAGTACTTTAAGGGGCTGGAACCAACTGAGTTTCATAGTCTTCACAACAAGCTGGACGAACTGAAAGCGTACAAGCTTCCTAAGGCGATGATTGATTTGCTGCAAAGTGATAATCTGCACTTTGACCTTCCAAATTGTGATTTCGGTTACATCGACTTTTTTGAGCTTACCGAAACGATTCCTATGAAGGTTGGCAGGCGCAAAGCACTTAGGATATCTAGTGCAACTGGAGATTATAGCGATATATACGTAGTCTGGAATCCTAAGACTAAGAAGGTTGCCGTTTACGATGTTGAACATGAGGAGCTGACTGATATATGTGGATTCAAGGATTTTATAGATGATATGGCAGGGCATCTGCAGAGAGTTCTGGAGGGAGAGCTATAAGGATGAATATAGTTGATAAGTCTAAGGAAATCGTAAAGTACATATGTGAGAACTTCGAAGAATGGGATTTAGATGACCCGATTGAAGAAGGATATATCGATGACTATGAGGCTGTGATTGGCACAACGGAAGAAGAGCTCAAGTCATTTGAAGAGGCTTTTGAAGTTGAGCTACCAGAGTCTTTTAAAGAGCTGTACAGATACAAGAATGGCAGTGGCTATATGTGCGCGTTACCATGTGTAATAGGTGAGCACGATATGAAGTTTTGCCTAATGAGCCTTGAGTGGATAGCGACCAGTAAGGGCTACTTTCAAAATAAAGATGCGCTTCTAACCGACTACCCGGATTTCTTCTCGGCTTAAGATATTGAGCGTCTTAGTGACAGCAGAATTAAGGCGTACCTGTTTAATAAGAGGTGGTTCCCATTCGCGGAGTATTGTGACAGCTGCTATCTGATGCTGGATATGAATCCTGGAGACGATGGGAAAGTCGGGCAGATAATTTGCTATATTCACGATCCTGACGAAGTGGTGTACGTAGCACCGAGCCTTGAGGGACTCGTTTCCAAGGTGTATGATGAAACATGTTCATAGGAGAATAAAATAAACTTGCAATTGCCAAAAAAGACAAAGAAAAAACAATTTCTTTGTCTTTTTTTAATGCAATTTTATAGATAAAGTAGTATAATTCTCATATTAAATTTTATACAGTTTTAAACTATCTTAAAAGCTAGGAGGATTTATGAAAGCTTCAATACGTTATGGCAGGAGTGCAGCACTTGTCTTAGCATTCTTGTTATCATTAATGATGATGATGCCACCTAACATGGCATATGCAGCTACTAAATACACAGCTACAGGTAGCGAGACTGCAGCTCAGTTAACGGCTATTATCGATGGAACAACTACGGATGCATCGGGTAATAAGTACGATGTGATTGAATTCCCTGCAGGAACATACAATTATACAATGACTGCACCGGTTCATATTAGAAGGACAGTGACTATTAAGGCTGATGCCGGAGCTAACGTTGTATTTAATGGTGGTGATTTCAGAGGATATGCAGGTTCCAATACAACCTTTACAGGGGATGGAAGCTTCCTGCTTAAGAATCCTATTAACTATGGTATATGGTCTAATGATGCATCAGTAAAGTTTAATTTTGACCATACTAATTTCACTATAGATGGTGCACCTGGATTTGGTTTATATGGACTGTCAGGTGGTAACACCACTAACGTTAAGGGTGGCACATTTGTAATTAAAAATTGTTCAACCTCCGGAAATGAAGGCGGTTTTGAGCTTGATGGAGGGGCTTTCAATGTATCTGATGGCGCTAAAGTAACTTTCGAAAATAACGGTAATGGTACATTTGGCGACCTATATATGAACGCAAAGATGACAGTAACCGGTGCTAATACCAAGGTTACAATTAATGAGAGCAGAGCCGGGAACTCATACGGAATGGTTCTTGCAGGAATAGGTGCCTTGAAAATTGATGGAGCTACAGTAGAAGTTAACACAACAACGGCTTCAAGAGGTATCAATGCCGGCAGCAATGCTGCTAATACTATTGATATCGTTAAGGGTGGAAAACTCTTAGTTAAGGCTAAGAGTGGAACAGCAGTTAGCGGTATAAGGAGGGCAAAAGTTACTGCAAGTGATGATAGTATCCTCAAGGTTGAAGGATATAAGTACGCACTTGACGGAAGTATGCTGTCTACCAGCGGTAAGCCTCATGTGACACTTGATGGAGAAACATTTGACAACGGTTCAGTACCTTTCTTTACAGGAGGAACTAATGGATCGATAATCATGGGTGGCTCGGTGCTTGAGGATTACAAAGAGCATGTAGTTGATGGTGTAGTGACTCCTACTGCAGGTGGTAATCAGGTTGCAAAACAGCCTGAAAATGCTAACGGAGAGTTGTTAACACGTTTTGATATAAAGGGATTTTCAAATAAATCTATTAGCATAGCAGCTGACCCGGCTAATGCTGCGCACTCCGCTTACACATATAATGTAGGCGAGAATCACAATGGGGTAGCATACGTGTGGGCACCAGCTGTAAAGGTTAACTTCTGGGAGACTAAGGAAGCACTTGATAATAATGATAATAGCAAGATGATAAAGTCTCTCACAACTATTCGTGGCAATAACCTAAAGTTAGTTGGAGCAGTCGCACCTTCAGAACCTGCAGCACCTGCAGGAAAGGTGTTCTCTCACTGGGTGAATGCGGAAACAGGACAGGCATTTGATGCGAATACAGCACTTGTTAAGGGTGAAACTAATGTGTATCCTGAATACAAGGGTGCTTCTCCACAGACTCCTTCAAAGAAAGTAGATAAGAAAGTGGTAAAGGTTAAGAAGAGTCCTAAGACAGGAGATGTTCAGAGAGTTGCACTCTATGCTGGAGTTCTTATTGTGACAATTATTGCGCTAGTAAGTGTTGTAAGGCTTAAACGCAGAGCGTAATTTGATGGCCAATGATATATCCATTAGGGAACAGTTGTGAATAAGGTTTATTGCGAACAAATAAAGCTTGCAAATTAGGATCTTAATATTTAGCACATAAAAGTAATAGGTAAATGCAGAATCATGCGTTTACCTATTACTTTTTTGCGCAATCTATACTAACCTAAAAATAATTATTCCATTTCATAAACATTTCATATATCTTCAGTAATATTTGACTTGTTAAGGCAAATGCCCAATGAGGAAATCTAGAAGGAGGATAAATGTAAAGTGATAAAAAATGCAATAGCCTATGTCACCAGGCGTAGGTACAGGGCACTTATAATCTTCGTGATTTTGACTGTGGTTCTCGCATGTATACATGTGTGTTTAAATATAATTGTATCTAGCGACAGTATGGAGCGAACATTATATAAGACCTCTAATTCATCGTTATCAATAGTCCGAAAGGCTGAGCAAAGCACTTTTGAACTCAACAAATTTGATGAGTTGAAGCGAATCAAGGAGATTAGTAATATTGTGCCGGAGTACGAAGGCATAGCTAGCCTTGAAGGGAGCAATGTTGTATCAGGCAAACAGACTGTAAGACGAGATGACGTATCAGGAGATTTAAGCAACGCAGCTGCTGTGAGGGCGACCGGAAGCACAAAGCGAGAATTGCTATTCAGCAGTGGTGTATTTACCCTAGAAAAAGGTAGACACATCTCATCAAAAGACAAGGGAAAAGTTCTGGTTCATAAAGAGTTTGCAAATCGAAACAAACTTAAATTACATGATAAAGTAAAACTAAAATTTCTAAAAACAGATGGGAGCACCTCATCAAGTGGAGAAACTCAAACTCTCGAAATCGTCGGGATTTTCTCCGGTAAGATGCAGGAACAGCATACAGGTCTGCCATCAGATCTCAGTGAAAACACGATGTTTGCCGATTATGAATCCAGCCAAAAAGGATTAGGGTATGAAGGCGGTAATCGAGTTGTTAACAAGGTAAGTGTTACAGCAAGCAGTCCTGAAAATCTGGAAACTGTAGAGAAAAAAATAAAGAAACTTGACGTTGATTGGTCGAGCTTTGAAGCGACTAAGAATAATGGAGCTTTTCAAGAGGCCGCAAAATCTCTTACCGGTATAAGAAAAATCATGAGAGTCATGACAATGGCAATTCTAGGAGGAGGTACAATTGTACTTTCGCTTATATTAGTGCTGTGGTTAAGAGAGAGAATTTATGAGATTGGGATTCTTTTGTCTATTGGTGTAAGTAAGGCGGCGATAATTGGGCAGTTTATACTGGAACTAATATTCGTATCAATACCAGCGATGATAACTTCATTTATAATCGGGAAAATCGCACTATCGTTCATTGTAGGCGGATTTGTAGGAAGTGATGAAACGGGTGCTTTGGCGCGAGGGTTAAGTGAAGGGGGCATCAGTAGCGAGCTCATGACATTTGCAATGAGTTATGCATTGCTCATAGTAATAATAATCGTTTCGGTTGCTATAACATCTGGAGCAATTTTAATACGTAGTCCAAAGGAAATACTATCTAAAATCAGTTAGGAGAAAGCATGAAGATAATTGAAATTAAAAATGCATCATACAGCTATATTGGCTCGAGAGACAAGGTGCTGTCATCGATTAATTGCAGCTTTGAAGCTGGCAAATTTTACGCTATAACCGGTAAATCAGGTGCGGGAAAGTCGACATTCCTATCCCTTTTGGCAGGCCTTGATAGACCTAGCTCGGGAGAGATTTGTTTCAATGGTAAGAGCATAGCATTGCATGGTTATAGCAACCATCGTAGGGATAACATCTCTCTTGTGTTCCAAAATTATAACTTAATAGACTATCTAACACCGCTTGAAAATGTTAGGCTTGTAAATAGAAATGCTTCTGATGAACTACTACTGAAGCTAGGTTTAAATAGTAATGAGATTAAGAGAAATGTGATGAAGTTATCCGGTGGTCAGCAGCAAAGAGTTGCGATAGCAAGAGCACTTGCGTCCGAAGCTCCCGTAATACTTGCAGATGAGCCGACCGGAAACCTTGATGATTCCACCGCAAGCGAGATCATAGGAATTCTTAAGACTTTAGCCCAAGAGCGGAACAAGTGTGTAATAGTTGTTACACACAGTAAAGAGGTTGCAAATGCGGCAGATGTAGTGATGGAGCTAAGTGGTAAGAAGCTCAAAGAGACGAGAAAGCAGAGCTAGGAGGATGACGATGATAAAAAATGCATTAGCATATGTCACAAGAAAGAGACTGAAATCTCTAATTATACTGCTTGTTATCACAGCGATGGCAACTCTCAGTATGATTGGTCTATCAATCAAGGATGCTACTAATAGAGCAGCAGCCAAGACTTTTGGAAACATAACTAATAGTTTCACTATGGAAATAAACCGCCAAGTTAATGCGGGTACCCCTAGAGGTGGCGGAAATATCCGTAATGAAGATATAAATAAGATCGTTAAATCCGGACATGTAAAAGACTATGTCAAGCGTATAGGGGCAGTAGCTGATCTTGTAGGCTGTGACATAATTAGAACTGAAGCGACAAATCGCAATGAGGATGAGGATCGAATAGAGAAGTTTAAGAGTACGGTAATGGTGACGGGAGTTAATGACTCATCCAAAGAGACAAAGTTTGTATCGGGTGCCTTTAGACTTGTAGATGGAAAACATCTGGAGAAGACTGATAAGAACAAGGTGCTGATTCATAAAGATTTAGCTGAAAAGAATAATCTCAAAGTCGGTGATAAGATTAAGATTAAGTCTAATAAATATGATGCCGATAACGAGAAACAGGCTGACGAAACCATAGAAGTTGAAATAAAGGGAATTTTTGATGGTCACAATAAAGGTGGTGCAAGTGCAGCTGTTGAACTGTACGAGAATAACATAATCAGCGATATCGACACGGCTGCTAAGCTTTACGGAAATACAGAACAAACTGCGGTATATCAAGATGCAACATTCTTTGTAAAAGGTGACAAAAATCTGGATAAGGTTATTAAGAGTATTAATGGACTTGATGTGGATTGGAATAAATACTCTTTGGTTAAGAGCACTTCGAACTATCCGGCACTACAACAGTCGATTTCGGGAATATACTCATCTGCAAACAAATTATTTGTTGGCGGAATTATATTTGCAGGGATAGTAGTTTCACTATTGTTGTTCCTCTGGATGAACTCAAGGAAGAAAGAGGTAGCCGTGCTTCTTTCAATCGGCAGAACCAAAAAAGAAATTGCGATACAGTTTGCAGCGGAACTTATATTTGTCGCTATTCCAGCCTATATTATATCCTTCTTTGCAGCCGGAGCACTCGGCAAGATTATTGGTAATAAGGTTCTCCGTGGTGTAACGGGGGGGATTGCTGATGGTATAGCCAAGGAATCCGCTTCATCGGGACTCGGAGGTGGAGCAGAAGTTGACGGATTTAACAAGACTCTGACAAGTTTAGATGTTATCATAGATACGAGGGCATTCATTTATGTAGTACTCTTTATGACGGTGATACTGGCAATTTCGCTAATCATATCCACATATCGCATCCTTCGCAAGAGACCTAAGGAGTTGCTGATAGATGTGAAATAAATACTGGAGGGTCAATGAAGATTCTTATAGTTGAAGACGATAAGAACATCAGGGAGGGAGTCGCAGACTTCCTCTCTGAGTTTGGTTATAATACGATTGAAGCACCTGATGGACGAGAGGCTCTCGCAAAATTTGATGAACAAGATATCAGCCTTGTGATTCTCGACATTCAGATGCCATATATTAATGGTTTAGAAGTTCTAAAGGAGATTAGAAAACGAAGCAAATTACCTGTTCTTATGCTTACGGCATTTAGCGATGAAGAGTATAAAATTGATGCATATACGAGCTTGGCGGATGGATATTTGGAGAAGCCTTTTTCATTACCGGTATTACGTGCTCGTGTAGATTCGTTGATTGAGCGTCATTATGGTATGCATGACAAATTTTGTTATGGCAATATTGATGTTGATTTTGACAGTTATACGGCTACGCTAGATAATGAACCAGTAGATATAAATGCTAAAGAGGTTGATATACTAAAATATTTGGTTGAAAATGAAGGGCGAGCACTGACAAGAGAGCAGATAATAGATAGTGTCTGGAAAGCGACAGAGGAACCGCCGTTCGATCGCGTAATAGATGTGTATATCAAGGAACTTCGTAAGAAGCTTGGACTCGATTGCATAGTGACTATTAGAAATGTAGGATATAAACTGGAGAGAAAATGAGAAATTTGAAGATATTCCCCAAATTATTTGTCCAAACGTTCGCCATACTTGGAATTTTGATTGTAGTTGTCCATCTCATAGTATTTCTTATGTTCCCTAAAGTGTACCTTGAGAATAGAAAGAGTAAAATAAATATCAAGGCTAATGAAGTTTCTGCAGCTTTGCAGGGAAAAGATGAACAGTTTGTTGAGCAGTATTTGACCTTCTATTCGAGAAGCAGTGAAATTAAAGCTTTCATTGATTCAAACAGTGACTCAGGAGAGGTAAAAATCGGTGAGAATGCTGAAAATAGCATTGACAAGTCGAGCGATAACAATTCTTTAATTATGGAGACTCGTAATATTAAGCTAGCTAATGGCAGTAAATTGTCAGTGAATTTTGTTTCAACTGCTGATATGCGACAAGAGGCCAAGGGTCTAATAATAAAGTTTCTTCCTATATCTTTAGCAGTTTCACTAGCGATATCAGTTTTAGTATCACTGATATATGCAAGACTTTTGACAAGAAATGTTCAAGAAATAAAAGAAGTTACAACTCGAATGATGGAACTTGATAGAAGCGCTCTTTTGCCTGTCGAATCATCAGATGAGATAGGACAGCTCAAAGCGCAAATTAATGACTTGTATGTAGCTTTACTTGAACTGATAGATGATCTTGAGGTCAAGAATGAAGAGATTATAAAGCTTGAGAATTTAAAATTTGACTTCTTTAGAGGTGCTTCTCACGAATTAAAAACTCCATTAGCTAGCCTTAAAATTATTCTTGAAAATATGAAATATAACATTGGCAAGTATAAGAATCGTGATAGTTATATTGACAACTGCATTGAGATAGTCAATGGGTTGGCACAGAATATATCGCAGATTCTCTCTGTTTCTTCGCTCGATCACCTTAGTGACGAAGAGGAAGAAATGGTTATAAATGAGATTTTGCAGGAGGTTCTAGATAAGTATGAACTTATGGCTGCGCAACGAAGTGTCTCAATCAACAACCGTCTCGGTGATGAAAAAATTTACATAGGTAAGAGTGCTCTTAAGGTGATATTATCCAATGTAGTTGGTAATGCTGTAAAGTATTCGGATACAGGAGGTATCATAGATATCGGTTCAGATAACGGTTGGATGTATATAGATAATACTTACGATGACGCAGAAAATCTCGATTGTGAAAGACTATTTGAAGTGAACTTTGACTTAGGAAAGGATAATAGCAATGGACTAGGTCTGTACATAGTAAGAAATATTCTGTTAAGTTACGGGATTGAGCACAAGCTAGAACGACGTGAAAAAAGCATAAGATTTACGATTAAAATTACTTAGTAAAGATGAAATAAATATATTTAAATAGTTAACAGAAAAGAGTCAATCGTCACAATGGTGATTGACTCCTTTTTTCGTTTGAATTACACCAAAACCACACCTTCGCTCTTATTGATAAAAACCTCTCAAAATAGTATAATAGTATAACTTATGCCATGTAAAATGGACGATTTTAAGAGGGACGGGATGCCGATATGCTAAGTTCGATTCAAAGTATAATGTCTAACTTCAGACCGGAAGATGCGCTGGATATAGCAATCGTGTCTTATATTGTTTATAAGATGATCGGTTTTATTAGAGAAACTAGGGCGATGCAGCTCATACGAGGGCTGGTAATTATCATAGTTGCGTTTTTTGTATCGGACATATTCAACCTATATCTGCTAAATTGGCTGCTCAAGAGCCTATTCACCATGGGGCTCTTCGCGGTTGTTGTGTTGTTCCAACCAGAGCTCCGTAGAGCACTAGAGCAAGTAGGGCGTAGGAATCTCATGAACACGAACTCGTTCCGCAATATTGATAAGAATAAGGCGGTTGAAACGGTAGATTCCCTTGTGAGCGCAATCGATGATTTTTCAGCGACAAGGACAGGAGCATTAATCGCAATTGAGCGAGAGACGATGCTTAACGATATAATCGAAACTGGAGTTGTGGTAGATGCTGAGATTTCCATCAGGCTTCTTGGAAATCTATTTTACGAAGGTTCGCCACTTCACGACGGTGGAGTGATTATACGTGGTGCTAGAATCCATGCGGCATCATGCGTATTCCCACTGACAGAGAAGAAGAACATCGGTAGAAATCTAGGAACTAGGCACAGAGCAGGTGTAGGACTCAGTGAGGTGTGCGATGCTCTAATAATAATAGTTTCTGAAGAGACCGGAGTGGTATCGATCGCTGAAGATGGAAAGATCCGCAGATTTGTAGACCTCAAGACGATCGAGAAGATGCTTCTCAATATGTACCTGCCATCTGAAAGAGGTATGTATGGTAGGGTTGCGAAGCTAGTACGCCGAAAGGGGGGGAAGCACGATGCAAAATAATGAAACAAGCAGCAAGAAGATCAACAAGCTCAATCTAGCGCTTTCGGTTGCAATCGCATTTGCCTCCTGGCTTTACGTAGTATATAGCATAAATCCAACAATCAGCCGAACATATACGAATATCCCTGTGACGGTCGCAAACTCTAAGACACTTGCCAAGAATGAGTTAGCGGTAAGCAAGCTTGATACAGAGAAAATCTCTGTTACCCTTGTTGGAAGGCGCTCAGCTATAAATGAACTAAAGAAATCCGACATCGTCGCAACCGTCAATGCCTCGAATGCAGGCAAGGGCGAGAACTCGATGGCAGTGCAAGTGAGTGTGCCTAGTGCTATATCGGTCAAATCGCAGAGTGAAAGTAGCGTTTCGGTCACAGTTGAAGACCTAGAGGTCAAGAAGGTAAGCACATATACGACATATAAGGACGGTCAATCAGGTGAGCCTGTAGTCAAGAAACAGGGCAGTAAAGAAGTAGAGGTGCAAGGAGCTGAGAGTCTGGTTAAGAACGTAGACTCGGTTAAGCTCGAACTCGACGCTGACAAAGTCACTGATAAAGCAAAAGAATTCAGTGCGGTCGCAACCCCTGTGGATGGAAGCGGTCACAAGATAGAATACCTGATTACTGATCCTGACAGAGTATCTGTAACGGCATACAGGGGTGAGACCAAGACTGTTAAGCTCAAGGTAAAGGTTACTAATACACAGGATGGTAGCGTTTCAAGAACGTATTCCGCACCGAACACTATAGTTATCAAGGGTAGAAGCAAGGATATCAAGAACGTAACAGAAATTACGTCCAAAGACATGGATATCAGTACTGTCTCTGAGACAGAAGATATGGATATCGATTACGACCTACCAGAAGGTGTGAGCATAGCAAATGAATCAAGGCACGTAAAGCTCAAGGTTAAGGTGAGCACGAGTGCATCGAAGACAGTAAATGTGCCAGCCAGTTCGATCAATATAAATAATGTGGCTAGCGGTCATACGGCGGAGGCAAATAGTGGCGTTAACGTTGTCGTAACGGGTAGCAAGGACAAGATAGCGAGCATTACAGCTAGTTCGTTCGTGATCAGCGCAGATGCAAGTGGTCTTGGGGCAGGGCAGCATACGGTTACAGCTTATCTAACTAATAATTCTGGACTTATAGCGGCGCTTGAAAGTGCGCAGATTACGATTACGGTTCAGTGATATCGATTTAGTTCAAACTTGCCATCAATCACCGATTGATGATAAGTTCATTGACAGACTTTATACTTTGCAGGATATATTAAGGAATTAAGGAGAAGCTAATGGGCAGATTGTTTGGAACAGATGGTGTAAGAGGTGTGGCTAATACAGAACTTACAGCTTCGCTTGCATTCGATATCGGCAGGGCGGCAGCGTTTGTGCTCGGAGAGAATAACAAAAAGCCGGTTATGGTAATCGGACGTGATACGAGGATTTCTGGGGATATGCTGGAAAATGCGCTGACAGCAGGAGTGCTTTCTGTTGGCGGAGATGTCATAAAGCTAGGAGTTGTTCCCACACCAGCAGTTGCTTACCTAGTAAGGAAGTATGACGCAGATGCAGGAGTTGTTATCTCGGCATCACATAACCCATTTGAATACAATGGCATTAAGCTGTTTAATGGTGATGGGTACAAGCTTGATGATAGCGTTGAACAGGAGATTGAGGCAATTATACTGGGCGAGAAGGAAATCAGCACTGATGAATTCGTCGGAGCTAAGCTCGGAACTTGCCGTGAGGATGATGCCAGTGCGATTAAGCAGTACACTGATTTTTTGCTTACAACGATAGACAAGAGGCTCGATGGCATAAAAGTAGTTCTTGATACTGCTAATGGTGCGGCGTTCGAGACCGCTCATATAGTTTATGAGGCGCTTGGAGCAGAAATTACAGTGCTTAGTGATAGTCCAGACGGAGTTAACATTAATGATGGCTGTGGCTCTACACATCCTGAGAATTTGCAGCAGAAAGTCGTAGAGCTAGGTGCAGATGTTGGATTTGCATATGATGGAGATGCGGACAGACTCATCGTTGTGGATGAACAGGGAAGAATAATAGATGGAGATAGAGTGCTCTGCATATGTGGCAAGTACCTAAAGGCTAAAGGGCTCCTTGCAACTGATAAGATCACAGCTACAGTTATGAGCAATATCGGACTTCATAAACACCTAAAGGAGTATGGAATTGGTGTTGATGTGACTAAGGTCGGTGATAGATATGTGCTAGAGTCCATGAGAGAGACAGGCTCTGTTCTAGGTGGAGAGCAGTCAGGTCACATGATATTCTTGAACTACACGACTACTGGTGATGGCGTTCTATCATCGCTGCAATTTATGAAGGCATATCTTGACTCAGGGAAAAAGCTCAGTGAACTCAGAGACGAGATGCAGATTTATCCACAAGCATTGGTTAATGCTAGGGTGGATAATGCTTTCAAGGCGACAGCTCTAGAGGATGGTGAAGTTAAGAAGTTCATCGCTGATATTGAGGCGAAAATGGAAGGTACAGGTAGAGTTCTGATAAGACCTTCAGGAACTGAACCATTAATCAGAGTTATGCTAGAAGGTGAAGATATCGATGAAATTCAGGAATATGCTGAGCAGGTAGCAACTCTTATCTCTGATAAATTCGGAAGATAATCAGAAACCATTAGGCTGGCAAGACAAACCGCCATGGCAAAACATAGCGGGGAGTTTAGCTTTGTTAAAATACGAATCGTTATAGCGGTTTGCGGTGAACTGCGAATTGGCTATTTGAAATAATATATTTGGAGGAAACAATATGTGCGGAATCGTAGGTTATGTAGGTAATGAAGCTCCTCAGGGAATCATTATCGAAGGACTTAAGAAGTTAGAGTACAGAGGTTATGACTCGGCAGGTATCGCTGTCGTAAATGATGGCAAAATTAAGCTGAGAAAGCACGTTGGTGAAATCGTAAATCTAGAGAAGCTAATTGGAAAAGAAAATCTAGGCGGTCATGTGGGAATTGGACACACAAGGTGGGCGACTCACGGTGCACCATCTGATGTAAACTCACATCCTCATATGAGCAATGATAACAGAATTGCACTTGTTCACAATGGAACAGTTGAGAACTACGTGGAAATCAGAGAGCAGCTTGAGAAAGAGGGCTTCACTTTTAAGAGTGATACGGATTCCGAGGTTGCTGCTGTTCTATTCGGTAAATACTACAACGAGCTCGGTGACCTAAAGGCTACTATGGACAAGGTAACTCACGAGATGACAGGAACTTTTGCACTCGCTGCAATCGCTGAGGATCAGCCGGAAAAATTCGTAGCTTATAGAAAGAACGCTCCGCTGATTGTCGGCAAGGGTAATGGTTGTAATTTCGTTGCTTCTGACTTCTCGGCGCTCCTTAAGTATACAAAGGATGTTTATCTTCTGGAGACGGGTGACACAGTAGTGCTTACTCCTGATAACGTTACAATCTATGATGAGTCTGGCAAAGAAATTAAGCGTGAGACTATGCACATCAGCTGGGATGAAAGCGTCGCTGAAAAAGGCAAGTACGAGCACTTCATGCTCAAGGAGATATTTGACCAGCCTAAAGCTATAGAGGAAACTCTTGATCGTAATCTAAGCGAAGATGGAAGAGTGTCGCTTTATGATATGACGCTCACGAAGGAAGACTTTGCTAAATTCAATAAGATCTGCATCGTAGCATGTGGAACTGCGTACCATGCTGGACTAGTTGGTAGAAATATCTTTGAGAAGTTCGTAAAAATGCCTGTAGAGGTTGATGTGGCTTCTGAATTCAGATACAGAGATCCTTTTGTAGATGAAAAGACACTCTTCATTGCAATCAGCCAATCTGGAGAAACTGCGGATACACTAGAGGCGCTTCGTGAGGCTAAGAGAAAGGGAGCAAGGGTATTATCCATCGTCAATGTTGTAGGAAGCACAGTTGCTCGTGAATCTGACGATGTGTTCTATACATGGGCTGGACCAGAGATTTCAGTAGCCTCAACAAAGGCTTACACAACTCAGCTTCTGTCACTTTACCTATTAGCTCTATATCTAGGAGACCTACGCGGAACCATATCAGAGGAATACTACAACAAGGTTGTTAGCGAGCTATCTGAGATTCCTGAAAAATTAGAGAAGGTTCTCTTGCTTAGAGGTGATATCGAGAAGCTTGCGAAGAAGCTTTACGATAGAGAGCAGGTGTTCTTTATCGGTAGAGGAATGGATGCCAGTGTTGCTTACGAGGGTTCGCTAAAGCTCAAAGAGGTTTCATATATAAACTCCTTTGCAATTGCGGCTGGAGAGCTTAAGCATGGAACGATTGCACTAATGGAGCCTACTACTATTGTCGTTGCACTAGCAACACAGTCTAAGCTGTTTGATAAGATGGTTTCCAACATTCAGGAGGTTAAGGCGCGTAATGCTTACGTGATCTCCATCGCGAAGGAAGGTAATGCAGCTATCGAAGAGCATTCCAATGAGACGTTCTACATTCCAGAGTGCATGGATGAGGTATCGCCACTTCTAAGCGTAATTCCGCTTCAGATATATGCATACTACGTTGCCAAAGAAAAGGGATGCGAGATAGACAGACCTCGTAACCTCGCTAAGAGTGTAACTGTAGAATAAAATAAATGTCATTATTTTGAGCGTGTGCGGAACTTGCAATTGTAGGCTGCGTACATGCTCGTATTTGAAAAGTTATAGGCGTATAGTTGTTTAGAATTAGAGAATTGATATGGAAGAGAACAAGGCAATCAAAAATTATACGGAATGGATCAATGCCAAGGGAATCGATTCAGATATGAGACAGTATCTGATGAATATGATATCCCGCCCAGAAGAAATAGAGAGCTGCTTCAGTGAGGAGCTCGATTTTGGTACGGCTGGTATGAGAGCGACTATGGGAGTAGGTTCAGCTAGAATGAATATCTATACAGTTGCTACTGCAGCATATGCTATGGGCGAGATGCTTAAAGAAAAGCATGAGGGCAAGGAAGTAAAAATCGTTATTTCGTACGATTCACGTAATAATTCAAGAGAGCTTGCAGAGGCTGCCGCTGTGGCAAGCTGTGCGTCAGGCGTAAAGGTTCTATTTTCAGACAGACTGCGTCCGGTACCAATGCTATCTTATGCTATAAGGAATTTTGCAGCAGATGGTGGAATAATGATTACAGCATCGCACAACCCTAAGGAATACAATGGCTTTAAGTCATACAGGTCCGATGGAGCGCAGATGATCGATGAAGAGACCGAGGCGATTAAGAGTCGCATCAGAGATGCTGTTCAGGGTATAGAGATACTTTCAACAGCGGAGTCCTTCGAAGATCTTGTAAATGACGGAGATATTACATATTTTGGTAGGGAAATCGACGATAGCTACGATGCGATGATCATGGACTCGTTTAATAGCAGTAGCGTTAGTAGAAGATCAAGAGATTCGCTTCGCATCGTGTATTCACCACTCAATGGCTCGGGAAGAGAGCCGGTAAGAAGGTCGCTTCGTGAACTGGGATACGAAAAGGTATTTGCAGTAAATGAGCAGGATAATCCAGATGGTGACTTTCCAAGTTTAAGGGTTCCAAATCCTGAGTATGATGATACGTATGATTTGGCTAAGAAATACGCTGAGATGTCAATGGCTGACATCATTATCGTTACAGATCCAGACTCAGATAGGCTAGGCGTAGCGGTATATGATGAGGGCGAATATAAGAAACTGACAGGAAACCAGATAGGTGCGATACTCCTCGAGTACCTTCTTTCAGAAGCAAAGAAGCTGGGTAATCTTCCAGAAAATGGATATGTGGTAACTTCAATCGTATCCACTCACCTAGCAAGAGCTATTTGCGCTAGATATGGTGTTAAACTATATGAAACCTTAACTGGTATAAAGAACATTGCCGAGCAGATTAGGCAGAGATCTGATAATGGAACAGAGAGATTCCTGTTCGGGTTTGAGGAAAGCAATGGATACATGCTGAATCAGGCTGTACGCGACAAGGACGGCGTGATGGCCGCAGTAGCTATCGCTGAAATTGCAACTCTTTCCAAGGCAAATGGTGTTACACTGATTGAACAATTAGAGTCCCTGCATAAGCTCTATGGTTACTCTGCAGAGGGGAGCGTGTGCGTAGAAGGAACTGGCGTTGGGGAAAAATTCATGGACCATCTTAGAACACTAGGTGGCAAGCTTGGAGAACCTGGAACTGAACTCGGCGTGCTAGACGTTAAGAACTGTACAGATTATCTTCCTGAGTCAAATGTCCTTCTGTATGAGCTTAATGGCCTCGACTGGATTGCGTTTAGACCATCTGGAACAGAACCTAAGTTCAAGATTTACTTCGGTTTCTACGGTGCAGAGTCAGCAGCGGAGAGCAGACTGGAGAGAATTTCGAAAGCTGTTGTTGCTGAAATTAATAAATATAAGGAAAATTAACATGGCAGATGAAGTAAGAATCGCACTGCTTATAGATGCGGAAAACATCTCAGCACAGTACGCTGGTTACATAATCGATGAAATCGAGAAGTATGGTATCTGTTCGTATAAAAGAATATACGGCAATTGGGAACGGATCGTTAAGACTAGGTGGGAGCAAGAGATCAGAAAGCACTCATTAAAGCCTATGATGCAGGTTAACAACACAAGAGGCAAGAATGCGTCTGACTCGGCTCTTATAATCGATGCGATGGATATACTGTACGGTAATAATGTTGAAGGCTTCTGCATAGTCTCTTCTGATAGCGATTTTACATCTCTAGCGAGAAGGCTGAGTGAATCGGGCTGCCTGGTGCTAGGCATGGGAGAATCGGACAAGGCGACAGAGGCTCTTGAAAATGCCTACGATAAGTTCATCTATATAGACTTACTCGCCAAGCAAGCAGAGGAGGAACGCCTCGCAGAGGAAGCTCTCGAGGCTGAGTATAAGAAGCAGAAAAAGCAGGAACGCAGTAAAGATTCTGCTGAAAATACGGCGAATACTCCTAGCAAGAAGGCTATAGAGGCGAAGATTCAGCAGATCATTATGGAGAATAATGATAAAGGTAAGCCTACAGATCTCGGTCTTATCGGGAATGAGCTAAACCGTATCTATAAGAATTTCGATGTGAGATATTACAGTAAAAAGGGCGGTAAGCGTTACAAGTACCTAAAGGAATTTGTAAGCGATTTTAAATCTCTCAAGGTAGAGGTTAGTGGTGACCGCGGCATATATGTTACTGTGAGATAATAAAAATCACCTATAGTCAGCAGTCTGACTGTAGGTGATTTTCTATCTGTGATGATACCCTAAATCTACTTATCTTCGATTGTAAAGCTTAACTCAGCTCCACACTCTGGACATACTGCATCTCCAGGCGATGCCTGAAACTCCTTGCTACATACAGGGCATACGATGATATATGTATCAGCATCATAACCATCGGGTACATTGTTGTTAAATGCCTCTCTATATTGTTTATCGTCCATAACGCCTCCTATTTTTTACTTAACTTTCAATTCTTAATTATTTATTATTTTACATTATATCGGTTGTTTCCTCAACTTATTCAAACATATAATGAAATTGAAAGACTATGTTTATTATTATGAATATGTCGAGATTACAGAAATTAATATAGAGAATAAAAATCGATTATAAGCGAAAGATAAGAAAGGAGGGCAATATGAATAAAACTGCGATTGATTATCGCGGCCTAAAGTATGTGAATATTGCAATCTGGATAGAAGTAGCATACATACTTATAAACGGTGTGACTGGGCTATTTACACTGCTTCAGATAGCAGCAATGTCAGAGATATCACAGGGTGTTTTGATCTTCAATACGAAGATTGCTCCTGATATAATCTTAGTTATGTTCATAGCAAATATCATACTATACATCATGGGATTAAATGGACTCCAGAAACTCAATCCGTTCTACCGGAAAGCTTGTAAAGTATATATTGCATACCTCATCTTCATGTTCTTGTCCATAATAGCATTTGTTGTCTTAGTATTTGCTGCCAGTGGGTTTGTTGTCATTTCCTTTAGGTCAGATAGCATCAACACTGGTACAGTGAGCGTATTAATATGGACATTTGTGATAATGCTTCTTGCAGTACAGGTTGTTAGCAATATTCTCAATATAATCTACATGAGAAATATTCTGCTCGGTACAAGAAGAATCGCTGATGTGCTTGGCAACCAAGAATTAACCAGAGGGATTACTGTAACTGAGAAAATATATAGAATAGCAATGATTGCTACTACGGTGATAGTGACAATTGGTGTGATGGGGATCGTGTTCGTCCTAAAGAAGTATATACTCAAGATTATTGGTGGAGGCGCTTATTCATTCGTAGCGCTTTATAGTGTACTAAGGGGCATGCAGATGTTCCTATTCATGCTAACTGCTGCTTACATCATCAGCTTCATAGTTAGAACGGTTTATGCAATCAGACTCACACAGTCCTATGTGGAGATTACAAAGCATGAGATAAGTGAGGCAGAAGAAGCTGCCTTGCTAGAGGATATGCAGGCGGTACGGGAAAACAAAGCCAGATAGTATATAGCTCCAGTAATGATTTTCAATAATAATAGAATCCGTGCAATTAAAGGAAGAAGAGAGCCTTTCTAGTTGCACGGTTTTTTATTATGAAAATGGTGGTGTTACTAGGACAGCACTAGCAATCATAGAGTGTGATATGCTCGGAAGATTAGCAAAGGATTGCAGATAATTATATAAGCTTATTACCTCTTTACAAAGTTATAAATACAAGTACAATAAAGCACCTCACTGGATTTAGCCAGTGAGGTGCTTTATTACTCATTAGTTTTTTATTCGGTGTACTGCCGAGAGGCAATATACTAGCCGATAAGATCGAGGAGAGCCTTCTTAGGAACTGCTCCTACTGACTTATTTACTTCCTCACCGTCCTTGATTACAAGAACTGTTGGGATGCTCATAACTCCGTACTTCTGAGCAAGCTCTGGGTGCTCATCTATATTGACCTTGCCAACCTTGATATCGCTTCTCTCGTCTGCGATTTCCTCAATGACTGGAGATAGCATCTTGCATGGTCCGCACCAAGAAGCCCAAAAATCAACTAGAACTGTCTTATCTGCCTGTAGAACTTCCTGTTCAAAGTTTTCTGCTGTTAATTCAATTGCTGCCATTTTCTTGTCCTCCTGATATCACTCAAAACCAGAACACGAACATTCTGATTAATTGCGTACAACTTTAATTAAATTCACTTTAACATTTTTTTTCGCCACTGTGTGATGATTATGTGAGAAAAAACAATATCATGGTATAATTAATGACTAATAAATGCTTTTTGCAAGTTTAAAATGCAGAAGGCTTAATCAGCTAAATTAGATAGTGAAGAATAAAGCTTTGAATCGGAGATTAGACATGTACATTGATGAAGCTACTTTTAGACAGATATTTCATAAGTTTATCTATATCGAGTGTCATGATGCGTTAGAAGGATTATCCAATACACTCGAAATAATCGATGGAGCGACAGGTGTTCTCGCGTACTGCTTCTGCGAGGACCTCATAGGAACTAGCTTTAATTTACTAGCCTCGGTAAAGAAGGCAGAGGACGGGAAGCTAGAGGTAGGACCGAGATGTTCCGAGAAGTACGCAAGGGTAAGATTTAATGATGTCAAGGATTATGAATTTGAACCTGTGAGCGAGCTGGATGCCGACTTATCGCAATTCGATGATGTGCCAGATGATATAAGAGATAATTTAGAGTCTGCAGATAAGAAGATGACAATGCTCAGAGAGCTTGAAATGCTAGATAGCGGACGAAACATTGAACTACCGGACTTCGTGAGTGTGACGGTGGGTAAGAAGGGATTTTTGCCAGAGGTCGTGTGGGTGAGGACTACAGACTTTGGAGATAATGAGTTTTACGGCACGCTTCATAATCCGCCAAAGCAAGGCTTCGGGCTTGAAGCAGGACAGAAGGTCCGTTACCGCGCATATGACAACGAAGGGGAGATAATGCTGATACTGGATAGCAGCATACTGAATTAATATGGATATTACACAGAAGATAACACAGGAATTGGGAATTAAGCCTTGGCAAGCCGAGGCAGTAATCACGCTCATCGATGAGGGTAATACTATCCCGTTTATTGCGAGATACCGAAAGGAAGCGACAGGAGCACTTGATGATGAGATGCTGAGGCGCTTTGATGAAAGGCTGAAGTACCTACGTTCACTCGAGGAGAGAAAGCAGACAGTGATCTCATCTATAGAGTCACAAGGGAAATTAACCGACGAACTTCTTGCTAAACTCGAGCAGGCGGAAACAGTCGTTGCAGTCGAGGATATATATAGACCATATAAACCTAAGAGACGCACTCGTGCGATGATTGCTAGAGAGAAGGGGCTTGAAGGGCTTGCTACATACATCATGTCAAGCGATGCTGCCGTACCTGTACCAGAAGAAGCTCTAAAGTATTTAAGCGAAGAGCATGAGGTAAATGATGCTGATACTGCTATCAAGCTAGCGCTAGATATTATCGCTGGAGACATCTCAGATGATGCGGATATTAGAACGTGGATCAGAGAGATTGCAGCTAAGGAAGGTGTACTAATCACGACGGTAGTACATGCTGTAAAGGCAGAACTAGAGGTTAGCGGAGAACGCAGCGTATATGAAAATTATTTTGAATTTGCAGAGAAGGTAGACGGCCTCCCGGGACACAGAGTCCTCGCTATCAATAGGGGAGAAAACGAGAAGGTGCTCAGCGTAAAGCTTGAAGCTCCAGTGGATAAGATAGAAGGAAGGCTATTCAAAGACTTAAAGAGCTCAGCTAATAAGTTAACTCAGCAGTACATCGAAGAAGCGGCTTCGGATGCTTACAAGAGACTCATCGCTCCATCTATCGAAACTGAAATTAGAAATGAGCTGACACTCGGAGCGCAGGAAGGTGCGATAAAGATATTTGCCAGCAATCTCGAGCAGCTCCTCATGCAGCCACCTATCGAAGGCAAGACTGTGCTCGGCTGGGACCCGGCATTTAGAACAGGCTGTAAACTCGCCGTGGTAGATGCGACAGGAAAGATTCTAGACACTACAGTCATCTATCCGACTGCACCTCAGAATAAAGTTAAAGAAGCGAAGCTGGCCCTAGCAAAGCTAGTGAAGAAATACGATATAGATATAATCTCTGTCGGAAACGGTACAGCGTCCCGTGAGTCGGAGCAGATAATTGCAGAATTCATCAAGGAATACGAGCAGGGGCTCTACGCAAATCCTAAGAAAAAGCTCCAGTATGTAATCGTAAATGAAGCAGGCGCTTCGGTATACTCGGCTAGTAAGCTAGCGACGGAAGAATATCCAGATCTCGATGTAGGTGAGAGGAGCTCTGCGTCTATTGCTAGAAGGCTTCAGGACCCGCTCGCAGAGCTTGTTAAGATCGATTCGCGTTCAATTGGAGTTGGGCAGTATCAGCACGATATGGATCAGAAGAGATTGGCAGAGGCGCTCGGTGCAGTTGTAGAAGACTGTGTAAATAGCGTAGGTGTAGACTTAAATACCGCGTCAGCTTCCCTGCTAGAGTACGTTTCGGGAATCAGTAAACCGATTGCAGCTAATATCGTGAAGTATCGTGAGGAAAACGGGAGATTTGATAGTAGAAAGCAGCTACTCAAGGTTGCTAAGCTCGGCCCTAAGGCATTTGAACAGTGCGCTGGATTCCTTCGCATCAGAGATGGAAAGGAGCCACTTGACTGCACGGCAGTTCATCCAGAGAGCTATGATGCCGCTCACAAGATCCTGGAAATTATGGGATATAAGCCTGCTGACATCATAACAGGTAGAGCCAAGGGAATCTCTGAGAGTCTGAGCTCCAAGAACAAACTAAAAGAGAAGTTTGGAAACAAGCGCGGAAATAGCAAATTGGATAAGCCTTCGATGAAGCAGCTTGCAGAAGCAGCAAATATCGGAGAATATACTTTAAAAGATATTTTGAGTGAAATCGAAAAGCCGGGGAGAGACCCTAGAGAAGAGGCTGAGGCGCCACTGCTCAGAAGCGATGTGCTGGAGATAAGCGATTTGAGACCGGATATGGAGCTCAAGGGAACAGTACGCAACATCGTGGACTTCGGTGCATTTGTGGATATAGGCGTCCATCAGGATGGGCTCGTACATATCTCTGAGCTGTCGGATAGATTCGTAAAGCATCCGCTCGACGTGGTAAAGGTTGGAGATATCGTGAATGTCCGCGTCCTATCGGTTGACGAGAAGCGAAAGAAAATTGCACTATCGATGAAGAAAAAGAGATAGTGGAGCTTATCTCACTGACATGGAATCTAAACGATTTAATTAATTTGCATAAGATTACTTACAGAAGTCATAGGAGGGTATTATGGAATTTAAGGAAGTTATAGAATGCAGATATTCTTGCAAGAAATACTCGGACAAGAAAGTAGAGCGCGAAAAGCTCGAGGCGGTGCTCGAGGCAGGGAGGCTTGCTCCAACCGCTAAGAATCTGCAGGAACAGCACGTGTACGTGCTGGAATCAAAGGAAGCGCTGGATAAATTTGATATTGAAACTCCTTGTAGATATGGTGCGCCAACTGTGTTAGTAGTAGCATTTGATACGACCAATGTCTATGTGTATCCAGGTGAAAAGAGGGATTCGGGAATTGAGGATGCAGCAATCGTTGCGACCCATATGATTCTCGCTGCAACTGATCAAGGGTTAAATAGCTGCTGGATTAATTTCCTCGATCCAGAGAAGCTGCATAAGGCGCTCGGACTTCCTGAAAATGAAGAGATACTCATGGCTATGGACCTTGGGTATGCGGCAGAGGAAGGAACTCCGCTTCCAAATCATTTTAAACGTAAGGCACTTAGTGAGACTGTTTCGTATCTGTAGTTATAGGACAATATGCGTTGGTAAAAACCGCTATAGCCATTGAAATCTCAATGGCTATAGCGGTTATATCTTTATTTCATAGTTATTGAATAGCTAGCGATGATTAGTGGATATAAATCCATACGACTAATCTTCTGCGCATCTGGGAGCTGAACTATTTATATTTGCTTCGATTGAAGCTGCCGCTGCCCTCGCCGAGGACCAGGCAAACTGGAGGTTATAGCCACCCGTGATTCCGTCTACGTCTAGGATCTCTCCGATGCAGTAGGCGTTTGGGGCGGATTTGAGCTGCATCGATTTGCAGTCAAACTGGTCGAGGCGAAGGCCGCCCGCGGTGACGATGGCCTTGCTGAAGTCACCGCGCGATTCGATTTCGAATCGGTCCTCCGTGAGGAGGACGGCGGCCTTCTTCGCGCTGCAAGCGGAACGCTTCGCCACTTCCTTGGCGAAGCGGCGCGGCAGGGCGAACTCTCTGGCAATTATGTTCCCGAGTTCGCCGCTTTGCGCGGTGCTTACCTCATCACGTCTGCCATGCGAATATTTGAGCTCGGTACTGGTAGCAGAGATAAGTCTGGCAAGAGTTTTATCTCTACTCATTCCTACGTAGTTGATCTGCAGCCAGGAACCGAGATCAGCAAACTTCGATGAGTTTAGGATTGCAGGCCCAGTGAAATTATCATGCGCAAGGAGCATAGAGCCGTTAAGCAGGGCTCTTCGTTTTCCCTCCTTCGGGTAGATGCTTATCTCTACTTCATCAAAAGATACCCCAGCTAGCATCTCGTACGGGTAGTCCTTTACCGATAATGGAGAAAGAGATGGTCTTAGCTCAGTATATTCTAGTCCTAATCCCCTCGAGATTACGTCTAGCATAGAGCCATCTGACCCGCTTTTCGGATAAGATTTGCCTCCAGTTGCTATCACTAGATGCTGAGCTTCATAGTAGAATCTCTGACCATCGGGCGTTTCTGCTACCAAGATGAAATTTCTTGTATCTGACTCTATCTTTTTATCATTAAGTGGTTCTTTGTCATAAGGTCTGATCTCAAAAACCTTTCTATTGGTAATAACCTTAAATCCATTCTGTTCAGAGGCTGATAGAAATGCATCCCTTACATCTTGAGCTCTCATCGATTCAGGGAAGACTCTGCCGTCTGCTTGTGTAACGGTTTTGATGCCACGAGAATTCAGAAACGAAACTAGATCAGCATTGCTATATTTATATAAAATCTTGCGGATCAATCTTCCAGAATCACCGTAGCAGCTAGGAAAATCCTTTATATTGCCAGCATGTGTTATGTTGCAGTGACCGTGCCCGCTCATCAGGAGCTTCGTCCCGATACGGGAGGTTCCTTCGAGGATTAAACCGCCGGTTTTTAGGTTTGCAGCACACATCAGCCCTGACGCACCAGCGCCGATAATTAACACATTAGTGCTGATTACAGATGATGTATTTGCAGCCTCAGGTGCAAAAGATTGCACACCTTTATCCTTTGCAGAAATGTCGTGATTGTTAGTTCTATCAATGTTTTTTAATCTCGTACTCTGTTTCAATTCAGTCTCCTAGGTGTATAATGAGAGTCACACAATTATATCATAAGTTTTAGTTGTAATAGAGGAAGCTGCATCGAGGTGAATTCAAATAGGAGGGCTTTTGGATATTAATCTCAATGTTATATACGGCGTCATGATTCCATTTATAGGGACATCTCTTGGAGCGTTTTGCGTATACTTTATGAAAAAAGACCTCAGCAAAGGTGTTGAACGCATGCTCAGTGGCTTTGCTGCAGGCGTAATGGTTGCTGCATCTATATGGAGTCTTTTAATTCCAGCTATAGAGGAGAGCTCTGGCATGGGTAGACTAGCCTTTATGCCAGCCGTGATAGGATTTTGGATAGGTATTGGATTTCTGCTACTTATGGACCATGTTATTCCGCATATGCATGCTTCTACCAATGAAGTGGAAGGGCCAAAGAGCAGCTTATCCAAGACTACGATGCTCGTCCTAGCGGTAACGCTTCACAATATCCCCGAGGGGATGGCTGTTGGAGTTGTATTTGCTGGTTGGATGACTGGAAACTCAGGGATATCGCTCGGGGGTGCGCTGGCACTTTCGCTTGGAATAGCTATACAAAATTTTCCAGAAGGTGCAATCATTTCCATGCCGCTTTACTCCGCTGGCGCATCGAGACACCGTGCATTTATAAACGGCGTATTATCTGGTGTGGTTGAGCCGATAGGTGCTATTCTTACGATAATTTTCGCGCAAGCGCTGACGCCGATTCTGCCGTACATGCTCAGCTTTGCAGCTGGAGCAATGATGTACGTGGTCGTAGAAGAGCTCATTCCGGAGATGTCAGAAGGGGAGCATTCGCATAGCGGGGTACTCATGTTCGCTGTTGGATTTTCCATCATGATGACACTCGATGTTGCACTTGGTTAATGAAAATTAGGGGGATAAAGATGTCTATTTTGAAAATTGTAGAGGAATTAAAAGCTGATGAGCGAAATGCCGAGTATACAAGACGCGGTATACCGCCGATCTTCCAGCTTAATAAAGATGCCAAAATCCTGATAATAGGTCAGGCGCCAGGGAGAAAAGTAGAGGAGTCCCAAATACCTTTTGACGATAAATCGGGGGAGAAGCTTATCTCGTGGATGGGCATAGATAGGGAGACTTTCTATTCTGATAAAATTGCGATTTTACCGATGGACTTTTATTATCCAGGAAAGGGCAAGACAGGAGATTTACCACCAAGAAAGTTCATAGCTGAAGAGTATCACCACGAGATTTTGGATGAGCTCACTAATATAGAAATGACACTTCTAATCGGAAAGTATTCTATGGATTACTACCTAAAGGGGAAGATGAAGAGGAATTTAACAGAAACTGTAAGGAGCTATGAGGACTACCTGCCAAAGTATTTCCCAATAGTGCATCCGAGTCCGCTCAATTTTCGCTGGCAGGCTAAGAATCCATGGTTTATGGAAGAGGTGGTGCCTGTACTAGCTGAAAGAGTTGCGAAAATACTCGGTTAAAACGTGGTTATTCAATTGAAATGTGGATTTTAATCGTACATAGCTTCAAATTGGCAGCTGTGGACTATATCTTTTGAGATTAATTTTGACTTTTAAACATGTACGGAGGTAAAGGGATAAGATGGACGTCAGATATAAATTAGGGTTCGGGCTTATGAGACTGCCTCAGACGAATCCAGATGACGCAGGGAGCATTGATATACCTGAGTGCGAACGCATGGCAGATGCGTTTATAGATCAGGGATTTACATATTTTGATACTGCATGGATGTATCATAATAAAGAGAGTGAACCAGCGACAAAGAAGTTTCTCGTAGAGAGACATGAAAGGAGTGAGTACACGCTTGCTACCAAGATGCATGCAGGTTTTTTTAACACGGAAGAAGAGCGAGATGCGTATTTTGAAGCGCAGCTCGAAAAGACTGGTGCGGGATATTTTGATTATTACCTGCTTCACGATGTCGGGCGTGACAATATAGACAAATTTAAAGAGCTTCACTGCTTTGAGTACCTAAAACAGAAGAAGGAATCCGGCATTATAAGGCATCTCGGTTTCTCTTCACATGAAGACGCCGAGCATATAGATAAGTTCCTAACTGATTATCCTGAGTTTGAATTTATTCAGTTACAGATTAATTACCTCGATTGGAACAGTGAGGGCGTTCAGTCTAGAAAGTGTTACGAGGTAGCTGTTAAGCATGGAATGGATGTCGTGGTAATGGAGCCCGTTAAGGGAGGAATTCTTGCAAATGTTCCGCCGGAAGCTGAAGCACTTCTCAAGGCGTACCATCCCGATATGTCCGTCGCTTCTTGGGCGATTCGTTTCGTTGCTAGCCTAGATAATGTAAAAGTAGTTCTGAGTGGCATGAGCAGCATGGAGCAGCTACTGGATAATACTTCATACATGAAAGAGTTCGAGCCTCTATCACAAGAGGAGTATGAGATCATAGATAAGGTGGTAGGTATAATAAATAGCTCTATCACTATCCCTTGCACAGCCTGTTCGTACTGCACGGAGGGATGTCCTATGAATATTCCTATTCCGAGGTACTTCTCTCTGTATAATACGGACATGCACGAAGATAGCGATAGAGAGTGGACGCCTCAGTGCGAGTACTACGAGAGAACGACTATGACATTTGGAAAAGCCAGCGAGTGCATCTCGTGCGGTCAATGTGAGGCGATATGTCCGCAGCATCTGCCGATTATAAAGGATCTTGCGATGGTGGCAGAGCATTTCGAACAAGAGTAGATAACAAACAGGTGATTTTACCCTGTCGGAGCATTAAAACAATTTCTGGAGATATAAGCTGATAGAAACCGTGATATGCACCTTCTTTACTATATAAGTGGTGAGGAAGGTGCTTTTTATGATATAGGAGTGTACAGGGAAAAACACATGCGCAACGCAGTTAGATAACCTTGACATATAGGGGTAGGGGGTATATGATATCGACGTAGATTTTATTCTATATAGATAAACTATTAAGCGTTTGCATGTGAGGAGAAGAGATGACAGAAATTTCTGAGCGCCACCGAAAGCGTTCGCATATGGAATATAGAAGCCTGATGAACAGGCTCAAGAGAATTGAAGGACAGATTAGAGGCATCGAAGGAATGCTCGAGAATGATGCGTACTGTCCTGATATATTGATTCAGGTTTCTTCTGTGAATAGTGCGCTTAACAGCTTCAATAAGGAGCTAATGGCGAGCCATATCAGGGGATGTGTCGCTAATGATATAAGAAATGGTGATGATGAGACTATCGATGAGCTCGTTAAAGTCATGCAAAAGCTCATGAAATAGATTAGGGAGGAGATTAGATGGACAAATATAATATCACTGGTATGAGCTGTGCCGCTTGCCAGGCACATGTCGAAAAGGCGGTGAGTAAGGTTCCCGGGGTGGATTCCGTATCAGTGAGCTTGCTGACCAATTCGATGGGAGTAGAAGGCAGTGCAAGTAGCGAGGCTATCGTTAAGGCTGTAGAGGATGCTGGATATGGTGCAGCAATACAAGGTGCAGAAGAGAGCCAATCTTCTACAAATTCTCTCGAAGCCCAAGAGAAGGCTCTTGAGGATAAGGAAAGCCCTGTCCTTAAGCGACGACTTGTAACATCGGTGGTTTTCCTGCTGGTGCTAATGTATTTCTCGATGGGACACACCATGTTCCATCTTCCACTTCCAAAATTCCTAGATGGAAACCACATTGGCATCACGGTTATACAGATGGTGCTGGCGGCAATAGTTATGTTTATCAACAAGAAGTTTTTTGTCAGCGGATGGAAGAGCGTGCGCTCTGGTGCACCGAGCATGGATACATTAGTTGCGATGGGGTCCATGACATCGTTCCTCTGGAGCTTTTTCATACTGATGCAGATGACCAGGAGCGTGACCGATGGCGATACCAAGGCTGTGATGGCAGGCATGCACAACCTGTATTTTGAGTCAGCTGCTATGATAGTTACTCTTATTACGGTTGGTAAACTTCTCGAGGCTCTTTCTAAGGGTAGGACAACTGATGCGCTAAAGAGCCTGATGAAGCTCGCTCCTAAGACTGCGGTCATAGAGCGTGATGGCGAGGAGACATTAGTTCAGATTGCTGAAGTTAAGACAGGTGATGTTTTCGTCGTTAGACCTGGTGAGAGCATCCCTGTGGATGGAGTGATAATCGAAGGCGGAACAGCGATAGATGAATCCGCACTGACAGGAGAAAGCGTTCCAGTCGATAAGGCTGTTGGTGACGAAGTGTCGGCAGCTACGATTAATAGAACTGGATTTATAAGAGCTAAGGCTACACGTGTTGGGGAAGATACAACTCTATCGCAGATTATCAAGATGGTCAGCGATGCAGCGGCTACCAAGGCCCCTATTGCCAAGATAGCTGACAGGGTATCAGGAGTGTTCGTTCCGGTAGTCATTATAATTGCTGTAATCGTGACGCTGATCTGGATATTTGTCGGTCAGCCATTCGGATATGCGCTTGCTAGAGGTATCGCTGTGCTAGTTGTAAGCTGCCCTTGCGCACTTGGCCTGGCAACTCCAGTAGCTATCATGGTCGGAAGCGGACTTGGTGCTAAGAACGGAATACTGTTTAAGACAGCTAGTTCGCTAGAGGAGACGGGTAGGATTCAGATAGTTGCTCTTGACAAGACAGGGACCATCACTAAGGGCGAACCTACTGTCACAGATATAAAGCCTGCAGAGGGAGTTACTGCAGTTCAGCTTCTCAATATCGCTAATGCTCTCGAAACTAGAAGCGAGCATCCTTTTGCACTGGCTATTACTAGATACTTCGAAGAGAAAAGAGAAGATCTTAAGCTCGCAGATGTCGAGATTGAAGCCTTTGAAGCGATATCAGGAAAGGGCATCCAGGCTAAGCTAGTAGGTGCTGAATCCAAAGGCGACTTATATGCTGGAAGTGTAAAATACATATCTGAGCTTGTAGAAGTAGCTGATGATATCAAGACTGAAGCAGATTCGCTAGCGGCACAGGGGAAGACACCTCTTTTATTTGCCGGCGGCGGAAAGCTGATTGGGATGATTGCCGTTGCAGATACAGTTAAGGACGATAGCAGAAGTGCAATCGCTGAGATGAAGAGACAGGGTCTTAAAGTCGTTATGATTACAGGTGATAATGAGAGAACTGCACGTGCAATCGGCGATCAAGCTGGCATTGACTATGTTGCATCAGGCGTTCTTCCAGATGGAAAAGAAAATCTGATAAAGGAACTCGGAAAGCTCGGCAAGGTTGCGATGGTCGGAGACGGAATAAACGATGCTCCTGCTCTCACAAGGGCAGATGTAGGAATTGCAATCGGGGCTGGTGCTGATGTAGCGGTCGATGCTGCAGATGTAGTGCTTATGAACAGCAGACTATCGGATGTCTCTGGAGCGATAAGACTCAGCAGGGCTACGCTTAGAAACATACATGAAAATCTATTCTGGGCATTTTTCTATAATATCCTTCTAATTCCGCTTGCTGCAGGTGCTTATGTACACTTCATGAAGGGATGGTCTATGAATCCTATGTGGGGAGCCGCAGCTATGAGTATCTCTAGCTTCTGCGTATGCATGAATGCACTCAGATTAAATCTGTTCAAGGTTCACAATGCAAATGTGGATAGGCACGGCAAAGACGAAGTTAGTGAAACAAAATTGAATTCGCTAATTGTGAAAGTTACGGAAAACGAAGAAAGCTCCGATGAGCCGGAGCAAAACGAAACAAATAATTTGCATGAAGATAATTTAAAGGAGAGCAAAGTTATGACAAAAACTATGAAAATCGAAGGTATGATGTGCGGACACTGCGAAGCCACTGTAAAGAAAGCGCTTGAAGCTATCGATGGTGTAAATTCAGCTGAGGTTAGCCATGAAGCAGGAACAGCTGTAGTTGAGCTATCAGAAGGCGTACAGGACGAAGTTCTGAAGAAAGCTGTGGAAGATAAAGATTATAAAGTTATATCTATTGCATAGCAAAATGGTATGTTACAATTACCTTGTACACGGCTTAAGCCGTTAAGCATTAAAGGTAAGAGGAGAGGTAATTATGATCGCAAAAAGTATGGAACCCTTCCTAGCGGGCAGCTCAGTTATCAGAGCTATGTTCGAAGAGGGTAAGAAGATGGCAAAGGTATACGGACCAGAGAATGTTTACGACTTCAGTGTTGGAAACCCTGGACTACACCCACCAAAGGAGTATAGAGAAGCTATCAACTACGTTAACAACGAGATGGATCCGCATCTAGTTCACGGCTACATGCCTAATGCTGGTTTCGAGTCCACTAGAACAGCGGTAGCTGAGAATCTTAATAAGAGATTTGGATCAAACTTCACTTTTGAAAATATCATCATGACAGTTGGAGCAGGATCTTCGATTAACGTAATCATGAAGACAATCTTTGACCCAGGTGATAAGCAGGTGGTATTTGCTCCGTATTTCGTTGAGTATGCAAACTGGGCTAGCAACTACCATGCAGAGACAGTAGTCGTACCTCCAAATGAAGCAAATGGATTCGAGCCAGATCCAGAGGCACTCAAGAAGGCTCTTGATCCAAAGGTTAAGGTAGTAATAATCAACAACCCTAACAATCCAACAGGAGCAATCTATTCGCGTGAGACGCTCGAGAAGATCGCAGAGGTCCTAAAGGAAGCTGAGAAGGAATATGGACACCCTATCTATATCATCACTGACGAGCCATACAGAGAGCTAGTTTATGTAGATAAGGAAATCGTGTTCATCCCAGATCTATACGACAACACAATCATCGCGTACTCATGGTCGAAGTCACTTTCAATTCCTGGAGATAGACTTGGATACCTTGCTGTATCTCCAAAGTCTGACAACGTTGATGAGTTTATGGCAGCGGCAACCGTTGCTAACCGTATTTCAGGAGACACTAATGCTCCTTCAATCATTCAGCTAGCAGTTGAAAGATGCCTAGATGCACAGGTTGATATCCCATATTACAAGAAGAACGCTGAAGATCTGTACAAGATCGTAACAGATGCTGGATTCACAGCAGTTGTTCCTCAGGGTGCTTTCTACCTATGGGTAAAATCACCAGTTGCTGATGAAAAGGAACTCGTAGCCGCTGCTAAGGAAGAGAGAATCCTCGCAGTGCCTGGAAGCGCATTTGCTTGCCCTGGATACATCAGACTTTCGTTCTGTATCTCTAATGAGACTATTCAGAGATCAGCTGAGTCGTTTGCTAAGCTAGGTAAGAAGTATTTCGGATAAGCTGCTATGAGTGATGAGTAATAGTGCTGCGTCTCTAGAGAGGCATGCATTATAGACTAAAACTTCAGAATTGTGATAAAATAAGCGTGTGAGAATATTTCTCACACGCTTATTGTTTTTACGAAGAGAGGATAAGATGGAGAGGATTGCGAGTTTTAACGTGAACCATGATACCCTTGAGAAGGGCATGTATATATCGAGGATAGATGGAGATGTAGTGACCTATGATATAAGGATGAAAAAACCGAACATGGGTGACTATGTTTCAAATGAGGCGCTTCATACATTCGAACATCTATTTGCAACCTACGCGAGGAACAGCGAGATTTCCGATAAAGTCATATATATTGGACCTATGGGATGTAGGACTGGGTTTTACTTACTGATGAGAGATACCGCTACCAGGCAGCAAGCGATAAATCTAGCGAGAGAGTCGTTTAAGTTCATATCAGAGTATAAAGGTGAGATCCCGGGGGCTGCAAGGAGTGAATGCGGAAACAGTGAAGAGCACGATCTCGAGGCGGCAAGAGCTGTTGCGATAGATATGGTAGAGGTTTTGAAGGACTGGAATGAGGAGAAGCTTGATTATGACTATGAAGGATAGGAGTATAGGTGCGGCATTCTGTGATGCAGCTGCGGTAATTGGTGGCAATGATAGACTAGGAATAGTCTGTGCTATGGATGTCGAGATGCAGGACTTGCTGGAGCAGATGAGAGGCGTCTCGGTTGAAGAAATTTACGGCTTTAAATTCTATGAAGGTATGCTAGAACAGACTCAAGTGGTTTTAGTGAGATGCGGAATCGGAAAAGTTAACGCTGCGAGGGGCACTCAACTGATGATAGATAAGTATAGACCGAGCTACATAATCAACAGTGGGGTAGCTGGCGCACTAAGTAGAGAGCTAAGACCAATGGATATCGTTGTTGGGAAGGATTTTATCCAGCACGACTTCGACCTAAGCCCAATCGGTTATGCGAAGGGATGCCTAGCAACAGGAGATAAATCAAAGCCGACAATCACGCAAGCAGATGGCAATATGGTGAAATTACTTACTGACGTATCTGAAGTGGTTGCTAGAGAGCATGAGGATGCTGGCAAGGTGCTTGTGGGCAGAATCGTGAGCGGCGATCAGTTCATCAACAGTCCGGAGGTTAAGGCGGAACTGAGGGATGATTTCGGCGGAGATGCTGCTGAGATGGAGGGAGCGGTTTTAGCATATGTTGCAAGCTGTGCTAACGTACCTTGTGCAGTACTAAGAGTAATTTCTGACATGGCAGATGGAACTAACAATGAGTCATATGATGAATTCGAGAAGAAAGCCTCAAAGCTATCTGCAGAGATAATAATAGAGCTGGCTAAGCTAGCACCATTAAATCGCTAAACTATCCGACTCAACTAACTGAAATGATTTTTATTATATCTGCTTGAATAATGATATCGTATTCAGAATGATTTGGTGAAGCTTTAAATACTGGTAATAAGAGCAGTGATTCCGCGGAGTTGCTGCTTTTTATCATTTTTTGAAAGTCGTATAATCAGAATTATTTGAAGCATCATAAGTATGAAAACAAAAACATGATTTTGCAGTTGACAAAGCACATGGATATGAATATAATCTACTTAACTACCAAGTAAGTAGTTAATAAAGCGAGCCTAGACGGTGTTGCTTTGTTAGATGAAGATTTTGACTAGAGAAGAATATCGATTGATGACAAGACTTGTTATTGATCTTTTTTGAGAAACTGAAAGGAAGGTTACATCATGGCTAATATTTATACATCTGCTGATCAGCTAATCGGCAAGACACCACTTCTTGAACTTACAAGAATCGAAGAAGAGCTTGGACTTAAGGCAAAGGTTCTCGCTAAGCTCGAGTATTTTAACCCAGCTGGTTCTGTTAAGGATAGAATCGCTAAGAGAATGATTGAGGATGCAGAGGCAAGTGGCAAGCTAAAGCCAGGTGCAACCATTATCGAACCAACATCGGGTAATACAGGTATTGGACTCGCTGCTGTAGCTGCAGCTAAGGGTTATAGAACTATAATCGTGATGCCTGAGACCATGTCTGTAGAGAGAAGACAGCTTATGAGGGCATACGGTGCAGAGCTTGTTCTGACCGAAGGAACAAAGGGTATGAAGGGAGCTATCGCTAAGGCTGAGGAGATTGCAGCTGAGACAGAGAATAGCTATATCCCAGGGCAGTTCGTAAATCCATCTAATCCTGCAGCTCATAGGGATACTACTGGTCCTGAAATCTGGGAAGACACAGATGGAAAGGTTGATTACTTTGTAGCTGGAGTAGGAACTGGTGGTACCGTAACAGGAGTTGGAGAGTATCTAAAGTCTAAGAACAGCGATGTAAAGGTTGTTGCTGTTGAGCCTGAGGCATCTCAGACTCTCGCAAAGGGTGAAGCTGCACCTCACAAGATTCAGGGAATCGGCGCTGGATTTGTACCTGAAACCCTTAACACGCATATATATGACGAGATAATTCCTGTTACTAATGAGGATGCTTTTGAGACTGGCAGATTATTAGGACACAAGCAGGGTGTGCTTGTAGGAATTTCTTCTGGTGCGGCATTATGGGCTGCTATCGAGCTTGCTAAGAAGCCAGAAAATGAAGGTAAGAACATCGTAGTTCTATTACCTGATACAGGCGATAGATATCTATCGACACCGCTATTTCAGGAATAATGGCTGATTGACATATCATTAATTATAAAGAAAATTATTATGGAAATGCGGGACTAGACAAAATCGTCCCGCATTTTTGCGTTTCATGTAAACTTAATGTAAAATATAATGGATTTAAAAAATAGGAGGAAACTGTGTTAGTCTCAACGAGAGGAAGATATGCCATAAGGGTGATGATCGATCTTGCCGAACATATGAATGGCAAATACATACCTATGAAGGAAATTGCCGATAGACAAGACGTGTCGCTTAAGTATATGACTAAAATCATGCAGGCTCTGACAAAATCTGGTATGCTCGATGGACAGCATGGCAAAGGTGGAGGATACAAGCTCAATAGAGATCCTGAGGAGTATCGCGTCGGCGATATACTTAGGTTAACGGAAGGTACGCTTGCTCCGGTCGCTTGTATAGATGAGACAGATTGCAAGTGTGACAGGTCCTTCGAGTGTCGGACAAGACCGATGTGGAATGAGCTTGACAAGCTGATTAGTGAATATTTAGATGGAATAACTATAGCTGATTTGATGGAGGGGGATACCGCAGATAACTACGTCATCTGATGTAGCGCGGAGTAACGCTTTATATGAACGCAATAATTTGTGATGACAACGCCAGAGAACGTGAGTGGTGCTACAAGGAGCTGCTCAAGAATAAAGGTAGCTTTGAAGACGGTTTGGAAGTGCTTGAGTATGAGTCAGGCAACGAACTGCTTTTTAAATATCCTGATTTAGAAATAGGGATAGATATCGTATTCCTGGACATCATGATGCCAGGGCCAGACGGCATAACGGTAGCAAAGAAGCTGCGCGAGATGAACTATGGTGGAGAGATTGTTTTCTTTACAGGTACTATAGACTATGCTGTTAATGGGTATGACTATGAAGCACTCGCATATCTGATAAAAGGAAAGACTTCATCCGAGAGGTTTAGCGAGGTAATCAGACATTTTCTCATTCGCAAGGGTGAGAGAAGCGGTGAAGTTATCATTCTTAGATGCGCTGGAGAGACAAGGGTAATCAACCTATCGGCGATTAAATATTTCGAAGTATACAAAAGGCTTACAACAGTGTATTACGGTGATTCAAAATTCAGTTTTTATTCACCTTTAGCTAAGCTTAGCGAAGAGCTTGAGGGAAAGAACTTCGTTCGTATACATAGAGCGTATCTTGTCAATGCTGATTATATTTCCAAGAAGACTATGAGAGATGTGACGCTTCGCGACGGAACAGTGCTTCCAGCGGGCAGAAACTATATCAAGAAGATAAAAGAAGATTAAAAAGATGTGTAATAATAGGAAATTGAACAAAAATAATAATAGTATGCGACGGCGAGCGTATAGCGTAGTGCGCATTTTGGTGATGTGCTTGATTCTGATGCTTTATAGCGTGAATGTTTTCGCACTTGAAGGTGATTCTGATAAGCCATTGGTCCTTGATGAAAACGGATTGCTAGAGAACCGCGTAGAAGGTGAGACCGTTAATCCTGATGCTTATCTAGAACCTACAGGTGATAGAGCAAGCAATAACACGAATAACGAGCATGTAATACATGTGACTAAGAACGGAGTTACCTACAATATAGGTTATGCTCTAAATAGCTCAACTATTTTACCAGAAGAAATAAGCGGTATGGATAGTGATCAAGCCCTGGAATACATTGCTAATAAAAGCATGACTTTCTATACAGACAGGAATGCTACGGTTATACCGGATATAGTATTTGGTAGGGACTACTTCGTAAGAGTCAATGGATTGACCCACGTGACCCCGGATACACTGCGAGGAAGCTATCGCTTAGAAATCGCCAACAACAGCGGATTTAATAATGCGGCAACTACTACAGTTACCATTGGAAATAGCGGTAATGGCGGAAATGGTGGTAGCGGTGGAAACACTGGTGCAGGCACCATGGATAGAACAAACACAAATGGACATAGCGCTGCTGCAAACGCAGTTCAAAGCATAGCCAGAAAGATATCTTCAGGTGCAAGGGATAGAGGTGCGAACAGAGCTGTATCAGCCGCAAGAGCTAATCAGGTAAAGCCAAACGCATCACTGGAATCAGGAGCTGCTGGCACAGCTAATAAAGCGAATAATTCGAATGAATCAAGCAGCTCAAGCTCAAGTGCAGCGGGGCACGGTTCTGGTAGTGCTGGAAATGGAGTGGCGTCAAATAGAGCAGTAGAAACTGTAGCAAATGCAGCGACTGCTGGGGCAGGAGCTGGGTCAGCTTGGCTTGCTGTCCTTATAATATCCGACATCAAACTGCTTCTATGGTATAAGAAGCTTAAAGAAGCCAAGAGGAAGTCAGTTCTATAATGAGCGTCTGTAGGAGATGATTAGATGGTACTTAAGATAACTATATGGGTGATTTTTGCGGTGGCGATAGCTGTCAAAATATACACCAAGAAACGCGTCCAGAATATCGATGGGTTCGGTGGCATAACCACGCGGGACGAAATCGATAGAGCTAAGCGATGTGCAGATAGCAAATAGTGGATAACGTATTGAAATACAAGCCGACCATGAATGTAAATCATGGTCGGTTTTTATTTAAAAACATAAGTTAAAATTCGATGAAACTAACCGTTTTTTGTTGACAAAATAATATGGTTAATGTACACTAATTTAAGTTAAGAACGCCTAACACGATGTTAGCTAATTTAACTGACAGCGCGGCTTTGTACCGCGTATTTTAATTAGTGGGAAGGAGATGCAGTATGATTCCAATCACACTTGTTAATCAGGGGGAACTGGTTACAGTCAAAAAGATAACTGGTAGCGATGCGATTAGACAGCACCTCGCAGAGCTCGGATTCGTAGTTGATGCCGAGGTGAAGGTGGTAAGCGCATTCAATGGCAATGTAATCTTGCAGGTTCACGGAGCTAAGATTGCGCTCAACGAGACGATGGCAAGACGAATTATGGTATAGCGCAGATATACGCTAATAATTCTTTAGCAATATATGAATTTATTTTTAAGGAGGAGAACAACATGGCAACTCAGATGGATACTCTTAATAATGTTAGAGTTGGTAAGACTGCTACTATTAAGAAGATCAATGGTGTCGGAGCAGTAAAGCGCAGAATCATGGACATGGGTCTCACCAAGGGAACCGATGTTTTCGTGAGAAAGGTTGCACCTCTCGGTGATCCAATCGAGCTAACTGTTAGAGGCTATGAGCTTTCTGTTAGAAAGGCTGATGCAGCTCTAATCGATGTTGAGATAGACGGCTAATCGTAGACTGAGCAGGCTTCTATATTTTTTAATCATCGATTAGTTGAACTGAACTAACTATAAATTAAGTACCGTGAAAGGAGTGTACTAATATGTCACTTAAGATCGCCCTCGCGGGTAATCCTAACTGTGGTAAAACCACATTGTTTAATGCCTTGACTGGTTCCGCACAGTACGTTGGTAACTGGCCAGGTGTAACCGTTGAGAAGAAAGACGGAAAACTCCGTGGACATAAGGATGTAATCGTTCAAGACCTTCCCGGAATTTATTCGCTTTCTCCATATACACTGGAGGAGGTCGTTTCTAGAAACTATCTCGTTAATGAGAAACCTGATGCTATCATCAATATCATTGACGGAACTAACCTAGAGAGAAACCTATACCTCACGACTCAGCTGCTCGAACTCAACATACCTGTTGTAATCGCAGTTAACATGATGGACCTCGTTGAAAAGAATGGGGACACCATTAATCTAGATAAGCTCAGTGAAGAACTAGGATGTGCTGTTCTTCCAATCAGTGCGCTTAAGGGATCTGGCTCCGATGCTCTTATCAAGAAGGCTATCGAGGTTGCTGAATCTCATAAGCCGGGAGAGCTCCCACATGTATTCAACGGATCAGTTGAACATGCAATCGCACACATCGAGGAATCAATCGAGAATATCGTAAGCAAGGATAACCTCAGATGGTATGCAATCAAGCTCTTCGAGAGAGATGAGAAGGTCGTAGCTGAACTAGCTCTAGATCCTGAACTCAGCAAGCATATCGAGGAGCACATTGCAGACTGCGAAGCAGAGCTAGATGACGATGCTGAGAGTATCGTTATAAACCAGAGATATGCGTATATCAATAAGGTAGCGCCTAAGGCTATGGCTAAGAAGGCAAACCATGAAAAGCTCTCGACTTCAGATAAGATAGACAGAATCGTTACGAACAGACTTTTGGCACTTCCAATCTTCGTAGCAATTATGTACCTTGTGTACTGGCTAGCTATTTCAAAGATTGGTACGCCTCTAACCGACTGGGCTAACGACACGCTATTTGGTGAGTGGATTATCCCAGGTGCGAAGAAGGGTCTTGAAAGCCTCGGAGCATCTGGATGGGTTGTTTCCCTCGTAGTAGACGGTGTTATAAACGGTATCGGTTCTGTACTCGGATTCACACCTCAGATGGCATGCGTATTCCTCTGCCTCTCAATCCTTGAGGACTGCGGATATATGGCGAGAGTTGCGTTCATCATGGACAGAATATTTAGAAGATTCGGACTATCTGGTAAGTCGTTCATTCCTTTCCTCATCTCATCTGGATGCGGAGTACCTGGAATCATGGCAACTAGAACTATCGAGAACGAGAAGGATCGTCGTATGACGATGATGACTACCACGGCGATTCCGTGTGGAGCTAAGCTTCCTGTAATCGCTACGATTTCTGCTTATATCTTAGGTAACAAATGGTGGGTAGCACCGCTGATGTATTTCGTTGGAATCGGCATAGTTATCTGCTCTTGTATCATACTCAAGAAGACCAAGCAGTTCGCAGGAGAGCCAGCACCATTCATCATGGAGCTTCCTAACTATCATATTCCTTCGGTAAAGGGAGTACTCATCCACGTATGGGAGAGAGTATGGGCATTCGTTAAGAAGGCCGGAACAATCCTGTTCCTATGCGTAGTAGTAATGTGGGTTCTCTCAAGCTATGGATTCAGCCACGGTTCATTCGGAGCTGTTGATGCTAAGGACAGCTTGATGGCAGATATCGGTGGTGCAGTAGCATTCATCTTCAAGCCACTTGGATTCGGAACATGGCAGGCAGTTGCAAGTTCGATTTCAGGATTTGTTGCTAAGGAAGGAATCGTTTCCACGATGGGAGTTCTGTCCGGACTCGGAGCAATTGAAGACTACAACGCTTCGATGAGAACAGCATTCGATGCATTCTTCCCAACCACAATAGCAGCTATCTCATTCTTGATGTTCAACCTGTTTGACTCACCTTGTCTCGCTGCTATATCGACAGTTGCTAAGGAGATGAACAACAGAAATCACTTCTGGCACACAATCATCTTCCAGAACGTTTCTGCATATCTGTTTGCATTAGTTGTATATCAGCTAGTTGGACTTGCAATCGGAGAGGTTGCATTCGGTGTATGGACAGTAGTAGCTGCAGTCATTGCAATCTTCGTACTATATCTGCTCTTCAGACCAGATCCAAACAAGAAGAGAATGCTAGACGGTTCAGAAGGCGCAAAGTAATCAAATAAAACGAAAGCATAGCTTGAGCGAGTATTATTACTTGCTCAGGCTATGATTATAGGAAGGGTATGAGATGAATCTAGTAGATGTAATTGTACTCTCTGTGGTCGCTGTAATATTTATAGGGGCTGTGAAGGTGCTGATTAGCTTCTTCAAATAAACGCATAAACGTCACAGAGACGAGTTAGAATAAACTTACGGGGAGGTAGAGATATGAACGTAATTGATATAATTGTCGTTGCCGTTGTTGCGGTAATAGCTTTCTTTATCATCAGAGATGTTGTAAAGAAGCGCAAGGCTGGTATCACAAGCTGTGGCTGCGGAAGCGGGTGTAGTGGCTGTTCAGGCTGTAGTGCTCATCCTCATACTGAGGAAGACAAGTAAGACGCTAGGAAATTTTACCAGCACTTAAGATTAGAATAGGGGGTGCGTGACATGATTAAGACTACTGTTAAGATCGATGGCATGCAGTGCAACATGTGTGAGACGCATGTAAAGGATTTAATTAGAAAAAAGTTTGATGTTAAGAAGATAAAGGCATCTCACGTAAACGGTGAGTGCGTTATCGTGTCGCCTGACGAGATTCCTAGAGAAGAGCTTACTTATGAGCTTGGACAGATGGGGTATAAGGTTACTGAAATGGAATCAGAGCCATATGTTAAGAAAGGGCTATTTGGATTTTAGTAGTCTTGGTGACTGAGCTTTAGGTTCATGATGCCTATGTTAACATTATCGATTATAGTTTTTCTAAAATAGTTAAGAGATGTGTAGGTTCTATGCATCTCTTTTTTTGAAAAACATTATTGACTTTAAATTTAATTAAATAAATAAATTGCCTTGACATATGATATTAAAATGATATCATCAAAATATAACAAGCTAATAAATATTAGGATAAAAGGAGATCACTACAATGACAGAGAAACTCTTAACCAACAAGAAACATGGCATTCCTATGCTACTTATACTCGTCGTTCTATACGCACTTGCGGTATTCGGGATAATTAATAGTACGACTAGTGGCAATGTAACTCTTATCGGAATATGTGGTCTATACCTGGTTCTAGGATGGATTCCATTTGCAGGGCTTAAAACCTTGAAGCCTCAGGAGGCATTAGTTCTCACTCTTTTCGGAAAGTACTACGGAACCCTCAAGGGCGAGGGATTTTACTATGTAAATCCATTTTGCACATCGGTTAACCCTGCTGCGAATACAAGACTTGGTCAGTCAGGAGACATCAAAGGGAAAGGAGCTGCTGTTTCAGGAAGCGTCGACAGCGATTCGGTTTCAGGCAAGAGAATTTCCCTCAAAATCATGACGTTAAATAACTCGGTACAGAAGATTAATGATGCAATCGGAAACCCTATCGAGATTGGAATCGCCGTTATGTGGAGAGTGACGGATACGACAAAGGCGGTATTTAACGTAGATAACTACAAAGAATATCTCTCGCTACAGAGTGACTCAGCGCTAAGAAATGTGGTAAGATTATATCCATATGATGTAGCTCCTAATATCGATACCACTGGTGATGGCATGGCTGACGAAGGTTCACTACGTGGTTCAAGTGACGTGGTTGCAGAGCGTATCAAGGAGGATATCCAGAAGAGAGTTACTGATGCAGGCATCGAAGTGATTGAAGCTCGTATCACATATCTCGCATATGCGCCAGAAATCGCAGCCGTGATGCTCCAGAGGCAGCAGGCTAGCGCTGTAGTAGATGCGAGAGCGATGATCGTAGATGGTGCTGTCGGCATGGTGAAACTCGCTCTTGAGAAGCTAAGTGATGATGGGATAGTAGATCTTGACGAAGAGCGAAAGGCGGCAATGGTTTCCAATTTAATGGTTGTACTATGCGGAAGCCACGATGCTCAGCCAATCGTTAACTCAGGGTCATTGTATTAATTAAGTACAGGGGTAAATTGTATTAAAATGCATAAATTGCAGA
>ERZ773003.89-NODE-89-length-75350-cov-15.928534_pt1 | contig 75350 bp, 97 predicted proteins | sample MGYA00580668_ERZ773003 | MGnify/ENA primary metagenome ERZ773003 (study PRJEB29015, sample SAMEA2738002) | human oral metagenome | biome: human oral; feature: human-associated habitat; material: dental | place: China | collected 2126 ...
TTAATTCCTTTGTAAATAAATCTATTCAGTTTACGATTAAAACATATTTCTTACTATAAAGAGGTTAGGAAAGTAAGTCCGCCCAAAATGACTCCAGCTGCATTAGGGAAAATAAGTATCCAGTCTTTTTTTGGTTCTTTAGTCCAACCGTAAATAACCCAGATTAGACAAGAAACGGCAGCAAAAAGCGGCTGGAAAGGGTGACCTTTACTTCCTTGTAGGTTTGCGATAATTTGTGGAATATAAGCAATAAATACAAGGAAACCGATAAAAGCTCCAATAGATCCAACAAAACGGTTAATCTTTTGTTTTGACATATGTTTCCTCCAAAAAAGTTAATACGGATATACTAACACATATTCTTTATTTTATAAACATCTATTATAACTAATTATTTTTATTAATTATATTTTTATTATTAACTTTAATATATTTCGTATTATATATTCCTTTATACCTAGGTATAAATATATTAGATTCTTTCTTTAAATTCACTCCTATTCCGAGAGCTTTCTAAAATCTTTAAAATTCCTCCTGGAATATCTAATGCAGTTTTTAAATAATCACTATTTCCTATTGCTCTTATAACATAAGGCCCACCAATCTTTTCATCATTTATCTTAATAACTGTACCTATACAACTTATAGGAGTTGTAGCAATAATTCTCTGATCATTTATAGATATTGCTTCTGCTCCTGCATTTCTGAGTACATTTACTATTTCTAATATATCTGTATCATGAACTATTATCTGAAGTGCATCATTTCCGAACTTTTTTCTTGTCTTCTCCGGTCTTTTAAAACAAGTTCTATTCCTTCTCCTCTTAAATTTGTTAGTCCTAGCTTCATGTTATTTTCTAACACTTCTTTTTTCTTTCCTTCTGCTATATCATTTTTTTCTGTTAACTTTCCTTTTAAAGATTCTAATTCTTTTTGCCTTTTTTGCACCTTTTCAATTAATTCTTTATTTTTAGATGTTTCTTTTGTAAGTGTATCTCTAAGTTCATTTGTTTCTGAACTAACAATACCTTCTGAATTCTTATTATTTGTTTTTGATAATACCATAATTCCTAAACTTATTAAAAATACTGATACAAAAATTATTACTTTAAACATTATTTTTTGATTTCTAGTCTCTTTATGGTTTTCCTTATTCATTATATTTTCAGTTTCTTCATCTTTTTTATCATTACCTTCATTATAACTATCATCATAATATTGTTTATTTATTTTTTTTAACTCTTCAAACATAAACTTTCCTTATATTTTTTCTCTAAAAACCATATAACTTCTTTTCTGATTTTTATCATTAAATATTTCGCCTTCTTTTCCTTTTTCTGTTTCTATTATATGTTTTGAAATAGAAATTTGTGCCCTAAGTTCTGTAAGTTCTTCCTTTAAGATAATCTTCTTTTTTTCATCTTTCAAATCTAAAATAAACTGCCTATCTTTTTTCTCAATACTTGTAACTTTATCTGTTAAATTATAATAATCCAAAACATATTTTATCTTATTAATTTTTTCTAAGACATCTAAATCTTCTCTATCTATTCTATTTTTTTGACTTAATGCTGTTGTCTTAAGTCCAAGTAGCATTATTACTTTTTGAAGTTCATCACTTTTTCTTAATATATATCCATTTTTATCAATTATATAATATCCATTTTCATCAGATATTTGATAATTTTCATTTCTTTCTTCTATATATATCTCAATTTTATCAGGAAATACTGGATATATTTTAGCTTCTTGTATCCTTGCATTTTCTTTTAATTTAAAAATTCCCTTAAAATACCTTTGTAAAAATATATTTCTACCTTCTACTATTCCACTATCTTTCTTTATTTTATCTATATCAAGATTTTTAACATTTTTAACTTCAACACTCTTTACCTTAAATATATCTGAAGTAAGTGCAAAAACCATTATTCCTGTAAATACTATTGCAAAAAGTATAGTAAATAGTATTTTTTTTCCATTTCCTTTTTCTACTTCCCCCATATTGTCACCATTATTTTTCTTCTAAATTAATTTCATCTAATTTTGGAAGTTCTTCTAAACTTTTAAGCCCAAATGTTAGCAAAAACTTCTCTGTTGTTCTATACCCCATTGGTCTTCCGAGGTGTTTCTTTTTTACCACTTTCTTTTACAAGAGCATATTCTATAAGTTTATATATTATAGCATCTGATGATACTCCTCTTATATTCTCAATTTCTGCCCTTGTTATATCTTCATTATATGCAATAATTGATAAAACTTCCATAGTAGCCTTTGTAAGTTTTGGATTTGTTCTTTTATCAAATATTTTATTTATATATTCAAGAGCTTCTTTTCTTGCAACAAACTGAACTAACCCATCTGTCACAACAAGCTCTATCCCACTATTTTCATCTGAATATTTTTCTTTTATTAATTTTTCTATATTTTCAACAATTTCTTCTTTTGTGCTCTCAAGAGTTTCTGCTAATAATTCAATAGCAATAGGTTCCCCTGAGAAAAATATTATAGCTTCTAACTTTTCATGTATTTTCATTTTTTACCTTTTCTAATTGACATTAATTCTGTTTTCAAGTATAATTATAAATGTTTGGTGAAGTAGCTCAGCTGGCTAGAGCATTCGGTTCATACCCGAAGGGTCAGGGGTTCAAGTCCCTTCTTCACTACCACATATTAGATACTTTTTTAAGTATCTTTTTTTATATATTATGTATTTTATTACACCATATATAATCTAAATATTATTAATGAAATTTAGACTTAATATTTAATATAATTTAATATAAACCTAAATTTCATTTTTTTATTATCTTCCTTTATTCTATTTTTCTTAAAGTTAATATTTTAACATTCACAATTCCTTGGTGTTCTTGGGAATGGTAATACATCTCTTATATTTTGTACCCCTGTTAAATACATTATAAGCCTTTCAAATCCGAAGTCCAAATCCTGAATGTTCTACAGTACCATATCTTCTTAAATCTAGATACCAGTCATATCCTCTTATATCCATTCCTAGATCTTCCATTTTTTTCAAAAGAATATCTAGTCTTTCTTCTCTTTGGCTTCCTCCTACAAGTTCACCTATTCCTGGTACTAAAAGGTCTGTTGCCGCAACAGTTTTTCCATCATTATTATTTCTCATATAAAATGCTTTGATATCTTTTGGATAATCAGTTAAAAATATTGGCATATTATATATTTCTTCTGCTAAATATCTTTCATGTTCTGTATCTAAATCCATACCCCATTCTACTTCTTTTTCAAATACTTTACCTGATTTTTGTAATTTTTCTATTGCTTCTGTATATGTAACTCTTGCAAAATCGTTTGCTACTGCTTTTTCTAATTTTTCTATTAATCCTTCAGATACAAACTTGTTTAAAAATTCTAATTCATCTTTAGCATTTTCAAATATATATTTTACTATATATTTGAACATTCCTTCTGCTATATCCATTATTTCATTTAAATCTGCAAACGCAACTTCTGGTTCTATCATCCAAAACTCTGCTGCATGTTTTGTTGTATTTGAATTTTCTGCTCTAAATGTAGGTCCAAATGTATATATTTTTCCGAAAAGCATGTGCAAAACATTCTCCATTTAATTGTCCTGTAACAGATAAAAATGCATCTTTTCCAAAGAAATCTTTTTTCATTAATTCTATATCAATTTCTTCTTGTTTCTTATTTTGTTTAACTAATTTTTCTGCTTCATTTACAATTTCTTCATTTTTAAGAGTTGTTATTTTAAACATTTCTCCTGCACCCTCACCATCACTACTTGTAATTATTGGTGTATTTACATATATATAACCATTTTTTTGAAAATACTCATGTATTGCCATTGATGCAAGTGATCTTATTCTAAATACACTTCTAAATAAATTTGAACGTGGTCTTAAGTGTGATATTGTACGGAAAAATTCATATGTATGTCTCTTGTTTTGAATTGGATATTTTTCATCACTTAATCCTTCTACTTCTATTTTAGTAACTTTAACTTCTATATCTTGTTTTCCTTGACTCTTAACTAATATCCCTTTAACTTTTAAAGATGAATATAATGTAGTTTTATCTATTTCTTTAAAATTTTCTATAGAATCATCTATAACAAGTTGTATACTCTTAAAATTACTTCCATCATTTAATTCTATAAACCCGGATAGCTTTAGAAAAACGAATATTTCTTACCCATCCTCTTAAATATACTTCTTTTCCTATATATTTATCTTTATTTTTTAATATTTCATCAATTTCTATTCTTTTTTCTCTTTCTTCCATAAATATCTCCTAATCATATAAACTTATAATATTTTTAATAATTCTTCTATCTTCTCTTTTGAATCTATTTCATTTACTCTAACTCTTACTTCTTTACCATTTTTAAGTCCAGATATATACCATATTATATGTTTTCTTATATCTTTTACTGCTTTTTCTTTACCATATAATTCTTCTAAAATATCATAATGTTTAAGTATTATTTTTTTTACATCTTCAATATTTTCATCTTTTTCTATAATAGTATTTTTTTCTAAACTCTCAACAATATCTCTTATTCTATGTGGCTTTCCGAAGTGCACCTCTTGAAATCATAATTCCGTCTGCACCTGTTTCTTCAAGAACTTCAAATGCTTTCTTTGGACTTGTTATATCACCATTTGCAATTACAGGAATCGACACATTTTCTTTCACTTTTTTTATCATATCATATTTAGCAATTCCTGAATAATATTGCTTTCTTGTTCTACCATGTATAGTAATCATTTTTATACCATGTTTTTCTGCTATCTTAGCTATTTCTAAACATGTAATATTATTATCATCCCATCCGAAGTCTCATTTTCAAAGTTACTGGAACTTTAGAGTTCTTAACAACTGCAATTATAATTTCTTCTGCTTTTTTAATATCTTTTAATAGGTCACTTCCTCCACCATTTTTAACAATCTTAGGTGCAGGACATCCCATATTAATATCTAATATATCACATTTTTCACTTAATATTCTAGATGCTTTTTCCATATATTCAGCATCATCTCCAAATAATTGGTATGCTACTGGATATTCATTTTCATATTTTTCAAGCATCTTTAATGTTTTTTTGTCTTCATGTACAACTGCTCTTGCATTAACCATTTCTGTCCATACAATTCCGAGCCTTACTTATTTTTCTTTGTATCTGTCTAAAAGCTTTATCTGATACTCCTGCCATTGGACCTATTATAACATTGTTTTCTAGTTCTACATTTCCAATCTTTAACTTCATTATCCCTCTTTCTTAATTATTTTTGTAGTTCCTTCAAAATCTACAAATATAGCTTTTTTCCTTCTACCACTTATAGAAAGCAATAATCCTATTGCTATAAAATTTGTTATAAGTGAAGAACCACCATAACTTACAAAAGGAAGTGGCACCCCTGTTACAGGTAAAAGTCCCATTGTCATTCCAATATTTTCAACCATATGATAGAAAAATATAGCTGTAATCCCTATTGCAAGATATGTACCAGAATTATCTTTAGCTGTTTTTGCGATATTTATACCTGATAATATTAAAACTATATATAATATTATTACCATTCCTGAAACAACAAATCCGAAATTCTTCTGATATTAAAGAATAAATAAAGTCTGTTGTTTTAGGATGTAAATATCCGAAGTTGTGCCTGTGTACCTTTAAACATTCCCATACCAAATATTTGTCCTGAACCTATTGCAAGTTTTGATTGTATAACATTATATCCGGACTCCTCTAGGATCTAATTCTGGATTCATAAAAACTTTAAATCTTTGTATAGCATGTGGCGCATATACTGGAAGTATATAATTATATATAAAATATATCCCTATAGCTCCGAAGTATTACACCTAAAAATATATATCTTTTTCGCAAACCTGCAACATATAATATTGCTATAAATGCAAAAATATATGCAAGTGCTGTACCATAGTCTGGTTGTTTTATAATAAGTGCTATTGGTATTGCTGCAACTATTAATGAAATTATAAGCTTATATAATTTATTTATCTCATCTTTCCCTTTATATTGTAATCTAACTATAACTGATACTATAAACATTAGTATAAATATTTTACCGATTTCAGATGGTTGAAATGAAAACTCTCCTAAATTATACCAACTGCTTGCCCCAGATATTGGGGTTGTAAAAAGTACCCCTACTAAAAGTCCTAAAAATATTAAATACAAAAACCCTGAATATTTTAATATCTTATTATAATCTACAAATGTAAAAAATAGTAAAACTGGAATTGATACTACAAACCACCTTACCTGTTTAGTAAAATCTATTAATCCCTTATTTATAGTTGCTGAATACAAAGCAAAAAGGCCTATTGCTAAAAGCAATAAGCTACATATCAAAACTTTCCATTCTAAATTTTTAAAAAATTGTTTACTCATTATTCCCCTTGATTATTACTTTCTTCTTTTGTTTCTTTTTCTTCTTCCTTATTTCTTTCTAATTTTTCTCTTTCTTCTTTTTCCCTTAAAAGTTTATTTCTTCTTGCTTCTCTATTTCGTTCAAGTATTTCTCTTTTTTCTTGTTCTTCTATTTCTTTTTCTACATCACCAATTGCTTCCACTTTCTTTTCTGCAAGTTCTTCAACAATTTCTTCTGTTTTTTGAATATTACCTGCTTTCATTTCATTTTTAACATTTATAATTGGTGCTTTTATAACAAATCCTGTTTCTGATCTTAGTCCATCATTTCTTATTGAATTTGTCATTTCTATCTCAACAGTTTTTTCATCTACAATTACATATTTTTGTATAACCTTAACAATATCTTGTTTCATTATTTCCATAAAATCTGTAGAGATACTTGCTCTGTCCTGTACTAATAATATATTAAGTCTTTCTTTCGCAAGATTTCTTGTTTTTTCTTTTTCTTCTTGTTGATCTTCATTACCAACTAATTTCTTATTTCTATTCCAAAATTCTCTTAATACTTCTAGCATAATATCTCCTTTCTATATAATTGTATTATTTTTTTCTAAACCAAGAAAATAATCCTCTTTTAGCTGTAGGTATTGTTATCTCTACATTTTCTCCTAATATTCTTCTAGAAATTTCAATATATGCTCTTCCTGATGGTGACTTTTTATTTGTTACAACAGGTTCTCCCTTATTTGTATGCATGATTATATATTCATCATCTGGCACAACCCCAACAAGTTCTATTGATAGTAAGTCAACTATATCATCAACATCCATCATTTCACCTTTCCTTACCATCTCAGGCCTTAACCTATTTATTATAAGTTCTGGATTTTTAATTCCTGAAACTTCCACAAGTGCAATAATCCTATCAGCATCTCTTATAGCTGATATTTCTGCTGTTGTTACAACTATAGCCCTATTTGCCCCTGCAACAGCATTTTTAAATCCTTGTTCAATACCTGCAGGACAATCAATTAAAATATAATCAAACTCTTCTCTAAGCTTATTTGTTATTTCAATCATCTGTTCTTCTGTAACTGCACTCTTATCTCTTGTTTGTGCTGCTGGTAATAAGTATAAGTCTGTAAATCTCTTATCTTTTATAAGTGCTTGTCTAAGCTTACATTTGCCTTCTGCTACATCAACTAGATCATATACTATTCTATTTTCTAATCCCATAACTACATCTAAGTTTCTAAGTCCAATATCTGTATCTACTAATACAACTTTTTTATCTGCAAGTGCTAATGCTGCACCTAAATTAGCTGTTGTTGTTGTTTTACCAACTCCTCCTTTTCCTGATGTAATTACTATTACTTCTCCCATTTTTTCCTCCATGGTCATTTAATTTCTCTTTTATTATAACATATTTCTTGATATTGTAAAATACCCCCTATAAAACATAAGAAAAACCTAGAGTATAATAAATACTCTAGGCCTAAACTATGCCTCTTGATATCTACAATTGTTGAATCTTATTAAATTCAACTTTTTAAGTAAATCATAAGGATTTTCAAAAAAATAATCTCTTTGTTCTCTAGAGACTCTTCCTTTCTCCATTAATTTTTTTACCAATTTCTTGTGATCACAAATTTTGCTCTGCCCACTTTCTAAGCTTATTACTTTTATATTCATCATCTTACCTCCAGATTTTTATGAAAGAAAATAATAGCTATTATTAGTTTTATAACTTCTCCATTGGTTTCTATATTTCACCTCCTAAATATTTAAGTCTAAATATTTATTATCTTCTTTCAAGTATATTATATCATACTTCTTAAAATTCACAAAATAAAAAAGACCTAAGGTTTCCCTTAGGCCTCTCCCATACAAAATATTACTATCTATTAATATTTTTTTCTTTCAAAAACTCCCTATTTTAATACAGTATAGCTTATTCCGAACCTTCTATCTCTTCGGTTCAACATTTCGCATAAATTCTCTGGATTCTTTTTATAGAAAAGCTTATCACGTTTTTCTATAACTTTTTTCTCAATCATTTTAACTAAAAACTCTTCTACATCAAATATTCTTATATGTCCATCCTCAAACTTACGTATTCGCATCTTTATCACCTTATTTTCATTTATTTATTAAAAATGATTTATATAATTTGTAATATTTTGTATTTTATTTTCTCACCCCTTTTAAACTTTATTTAAAATTTAAAATCACCTTTAATATGATTCTATTATACTACACTTTTTATTTATTGTCAACATAATATAGTTACGTTCTTTTATTAATTATTTTGTTCTATTAAACTTATTATTTTTCCCAATATTTCTTCTTTTCTTTCTTCATTACCATTTATATGATGGTATCCCAAAACTGCTTCTAATGCAGTTGATTTTGCATATTCTGCAACACTTGTTCCTTTTGGCACATGGAAGTTTTTAGTATTTCTTGCTCTTCTTGCTATAGTTTTTTAGTTGCTCCTGCCTTATTTTTAACTTCTAAACTATTTTTTCCCAAAAGTTTGTTAATAATTGTACTTTTCACAACATTTGGTATTTCCATTATTATTGTTTTTGTTGTATTAACACCTTTTTGTAAGCTTTCTAAATATCTTTTTAGTTCATCAATACCTTATAAAAAAGACCTAGGGATTTCTCCCTAGGTCTGCCCAATATATTTCTTTTTTATCTTTTCTTTTTCCTAATATTATTTATACTTTACTTTATACTTTCTTCCAAAACGTTTTTCTATGTCATTTAAAATGTATACTAGGTCTTCTGGAAACAATAAAAAGTACAATTTCGTATTCTCATTAAACCCTTTATTTTGTCGTACTAAGTCATCGAAAAACTCCCCCAAAAGAACTTCTTTCTCTTTTCCTTTTTCTTTTTCTACAATATAGCATTTCATTTTTCTCACCCTTAATTTTAGAATTTATTGAATCCGATTTTAAAATATATTGTTTAATTTACACTTACTTTAAGTCTTAATTAAAACTTAAAATCATCTCCAACATAATTATATTATAATCCATATTCTTCTTTTTGTCAACATAATATAGTTACATTTATTTTATTGGTTATTTTCTTCAATTATCTCTATTATTTTTTCTAATAATTCTTCTTTTCTTTCTTCATTACCATTTATATGATGATATCCAAGAACTGCTTCAAGTGCCGTTGATTTTGCATATTCTGCAACGCTTGTTCCTTTAGGTACATGAAAATTTTTAGTATTCCTTGCTCTTCTTGCTATTGTTTTTTCTTCTTCTGTTAATGTCTCTTCCAGTCCTTCTAGTATTTTCGCTTGTTTCTTTGCATTTACAAGTTTTATACTTCTTAAATGTAATGTATGTGGTTTTGCATATGATTGTTCTATTAATCTTTCTCTCACTCTTAATTCATACACTGCATCCCCTATATATGCCCATACTAAGGGCGAATACATATCTGCTTTAGTTAAATTATTATTTTTATCTTCTTCTATATTTTCTATAATACTTTTCCTACTCTTTCTAATGTAATATTTCCTATTCTATTTTTTCTTAAATCTTGTATTATTGTTTTAGATACCTTTTCTAAATCAACTTCATTCCCTCTTTTTACTATATTTTTACTTTCTCCTATAGCTATCATAAGATTATATGGAACATTTGATGTTTCTTTCATCCTTTCATACTCTTCATTTAATATATTATATCTATCCATTATTAATCTTAGATATTCTTCATGTTCTATAATATCTTTTAAAAATTCATATGCAACATCTACCATATCAAATATGTCATCTTTTATACTTCCGAACTGCCGCTAAATTATTACCTATTTTTGTATCTTCAAATTTAGGCCATAGAATTCCTGGGCTATCTATTATAGAAATCTTATCATTTACTCTTACCCATTTAAGTTTTTTAGTTACTCCTGCCTTATTTTTAGCTTCTAAACTATTTTTTCCCAAAAGTTTGTTAATAATAGTACTTTTTCCAACATTTGGTATTCCCATTATTATTGTTTTTGTAGTATTAACACCTTTTTGAAGACTTTCTAAATACCTTTTAAGTTCATCAATACCTTTCCCAGTATCTCCTATAGTTTCTATAACCTTATAGTCATTATTTTCAAAATATTCTTTCCATTTTTTTGTTTCTTTATTATCTGCTAAATCTATCTTGTTTAATAATACAACTCTTTTTATACTTGTCTTATTTTTTATCATTTCATTTAAATCTGGATTTCTTGAGGCAATTGGTATTCTTGCATCTAATACTTCTACTACTACATTAATACTTCCGAAGTATTTCTTTTATTTCTCTTTTTGTCTTAAACATATGCCCTGGATACCAGTTAATATTACTTCTTGAAATCTTATCATTATTCTCATTTTTTATATTACACTTTAAATTGCATTCTCTATTATTTTTTCTTTTTTTATTATACATATCTTTCTCTCTTATCATTTATCTATTATATTATACCATAATTCTTACTTAAACACATCTAAATATACTAGTATGATTATTATAGCTATATTTAAATCTTTATTTCCATTTCTATATCTTAATGTAATTAAAAGATGAGAAAACATTAATCTTCTCATCTCTTCTTTCTCATCTTCCTCTTTTATCTAATCTTATACTGATTTCTATCTGCTCTTTCATCATATTCTCTTTCATATTTATCTGTAGCATAAAACCAATCTGTCTTATTATCTTTAGTACTACCTTTTCTATTCTTATTAAACATTACATCTAAGAAATTTAAAAGTGCTATTATTATTCCTGCTATCATAACCATAGCATTTAATAATTGTTTATTTGTTGATATATTTCCATTCATTAATGCAATTCCATATGTAAAGAATGCAAAATATGTTCCTAAATATATACTTGCAAATATTAAATTTCTTTTAAAAATCATAAATATTGATATTAATGTAATAAAGATAACAGTTATTTCTAATTCTAATCCTGGTGTAGTAAATTGTATTTCTGATCCACTAGATACCATTAATGCTACATATACTCTAAAAAGCCAAAACATTATAGCAAACATATTTACCATATAACTTAATAATTCCATTTTTCCTCTTTTCTTTTGTTAAATTAATTTGTCTTTTCTATATTTGTTTTCTTTTTCTTTTCCTTTGAAACTTCTTCCAATTGGTCTACAAGTTTTATAAGTCTTTGAATATCCTTACCTGTATATTCAAAATCTCCTTGTTTCATTACATCTTTTAATGTCTTATTTTGTTTAATTATCGCATCTTTAAGTTCATCTTCATTTGCTAAATCTCTTACATCTATATCTATAGCATTTTCTGTAAGCATTCTTTGCATTGCTTCTTTTAAAGTATTTCCTATCCCAACTTTACCTTTATTTGCTACAATTACTTTTTTAAGAACTGGTACCGAATCTTCATTTAAAAATACTTGATATATACCCTTTATATATAATGTTGTATCTTCATATGGAAGTAATATTCTAACAGTCTTTAATTCTGTACCAAGTGTTGTAAGTTCTCTCATTTCTTTTTGAACTTTTTCATCTTTTTCTATTTGTGTATCTATAAAACTTAGACTAAGTTCTGATTTTTCATTATATCTATACATTGTAAGCTTATTAGCACCATTTTCTGTTTGTCCCACTAAATATGACACAATATTTTTTCTCTTTTCTGGTGTATATGTTGTTATAATTGCAGGTTTTAGTTCATCCCCTTTTTTTAATAATGTATACATTGATGTTGAACTTCTAGTTCCTGATCCTGAAACTTCTGCAACTTCCCATCTGTCATCTGCTCTATATATATTATCAACATCTGAATTATGATATGTTGTTAATACTTTTGCTTGTATATCAAATAAGTATTGTGGATATCTCATTTGCTTTTTAATATTTTCTGATAACTCATTATAATTTTTAAATAATGTTGGATATGTCTTCATTATTGTAGATATAAATGGATCTGTTGTATCTGTAACATAAAAATCAACTGTTCCATTATATGCATCTATAACTACTTTTACTGAATTTCTTATAAAATTAATTCTTTCTTTTCCACCTTTATCTGCTTCTATTGAAACTTTTTGTGAATATGGATATCTACTTGTAACAGTATATCCATCTATAACCCAAGCAAGTCCCCCATCATCTTTAGTTACTAAATATGGATCTTTGTCATATCTTATATTTGGTAATATTTTTTTAGCTCTTTCAATTATTTGTCTATTTAGTAATACTTTTGTATTTTCTACAATATTATTATTAAATATAAGCTCAGTACTTCCTTTTGTAATTGCTAATGCTATTCTTTCAAGTAAACTTAGCTTTATTCCACCTTTTCCATTATAATTATTTTCTTTATTTGTCAATGTACTTGTAGGATAATCATATTCTTTTATATCTTTAGCATTTACAATTGCATTTGAATTAGTATTTTCACCATAATATAGTCTTGGTTCTTTAATCTTTGTTCCATTTAATTCTTGTCCCTCAAATTTTTCTGAAACATTTAAAAGATAACCATTTTTATTTACTTTACTAGATGATGTAAGTATACCAAAATTTCCATGTGTATATTTATATATCTTATTTGTAAGTGTTTTATCTTTATCATCTATTTCTCTTGTTGTTAAATAATCATATGCATTCCCATTTTTAACTAAATTTGGATTTCCATATTTATATAATGATTTTTTTTCTTTATTATCTGTATTATTTTCTAAAGTTTCTTTAACAACATCTGGTGTTACCATTGGTAATTTTTCAATCAATTCTGAATCTTTTTTTATTTTTTCAGATGTTATATCTGTTCCTTTTGCAATTTCCTTATTTTCAACATTAATATTATATGCTTCTTCTGTTGCTCTAATATTTTGTAAAATATATTCTTTTTCCCTATCAATATCATTTCCTCTTAAGAAAATTGAATCAATTGCTATATTTACTATAAAAACAATTATAAGTGTTGCTGGAATTAAAATTATTGAAAATAATATTTTTTTAGATTCTTCTTTTTTTATTCCTCTTATAAAATTATATACTGCAATTATTATAACTATACTTATAATTCTATATATCCATAATTTTATATTTACATCTAAAAATCCTGCACCAGTTAAATATGCTCCTTTTACAGATTCTTTTTGAAGCATATCACCTATTAATATATCTTGATGTGATAAGAAATTATACATAATAACAACAACTGTTCCTGCTATTATTACATTTATTAATTGTTTTACCATCTTTAGGCTTTTAAAGCCTTTAAATTCTATTCCATCTAAATGTCTATTAATAACTATTATATAATATCCGAACTATATATAATGAAAGTATTGCTAAAAATACTAAAATCATTTTTAATATAGTTTGTATAACAGGTATTGCCATTATAAAATAACTATAGTCCATATGAAATATAGAATCTTTTTTTCCAAAAAATCCCATATTTATTACACTTAAAATCTGTCCTGCTAAATAATATTGTGCTACAAGTCCTAATATTATAGCAACTATTATTGATATACTATTATTAGGTAGCTTAGGTAACTGTTTTTCTTCAGCTTCAAAATGTTCTTTAAGACCTTTTCTTATCCCAATATTAGTAAATATAATTATAAAATATGTACTTATCGCTGTAAAACAAAAGATACCTATTCTTTCAATAAAATTTGTATTAAATATTTTTAAATATTCTTCACCTATTTCTTTAAACTGAACCGTTTCAGATATATAATAAACACTTGTTATTATAGCTAAAACTAGTATTACCATTATTGTTAAAAGTGTCGATAATATTCTCTTTTTTTTCATTATTCCTCCCCTTAAGGCTATTCAAAAATTGCATCAACAAAATCTTTTGCATTAAATTTTTGAAGATCTGTTATCTTTTCCCCTGTTCCTATATATTTTATAGGAAGTTTTGTTCTATTTACTATTCCTATTATTACTCCACCTTTTGATGTTCCATCAAGTTTTGTTAACACATATCCATCAATATCTGTAACTTCTGCAAATGCTTTTGCTTGTTCTATTGCATTTTGTCCTGTTGTACCATCTAAAATAAGTAATGTTTCTTTTGTATAATTATCTTTTAATAATCTGTCGACTGATTTATTTATTTTTTTCAACTCTTCCATTAAGTTTTTCTTATTATGAAGTCTACCAGCCGTATCTATTATTATTATATCATAATTTCTTTCATTTGCATATTCTAGGCTTGAATAGACTACTGCTGAAGGATCTGCATTTTCTCTTATTTCTGTTATATCTGCTCCTGCTCTTTCAGCCCACATTTTTATCTGTTCTCCTGCTGCTGCTCTAAATGTATCTGCTGGTACTAGTAAAACTTTTTTTCCTTCATCCATATAGCCTTTTGCCATTTTCCCAATTGTTGTTGTTTTACCTGCTCCATTTACTCCAATTATCAATATACACTTCTTAGAATAATTTTCTTCCTTTTCTATATCAATCATTTTTACAATTATTTCTTTAAGTTCTTCTTTTACTTTTTCTGGTTCTTCTATTCCTTTTTTCTTAATATTTTCTCTTAAACTTGATATTATACTACTTACTGTATCCATACCAAGATCTGCCATTATTAATACTTCTTCTAAATTTTCTAAAAGTTCTTCATCTACTTTCTTAAATCCAGAAAAAACTTCATTTATCTTATTTCCTATATTATCCCTTGTTTTTATTAATTTTTCTTTTATCTTATCAAAAAATCCCATTTATTCTCCATTTCTATTAAATAAATTTATTAAAATTTATTTATATTTTAACATATTTTAACTTAAAAATCTCTATAATACATATAATTTATATATAAAAAGACTATATAGTATACAAATACTATATAGTCAAATAAATATAATAACTTAACTTTTTAATACATAATTTGGAAAAACAAAGTTATTGTATTTTAAATATTTAATAATCAATATTCCTAGATGGAATATCAAATTATTTTCTGCATTTGCAGGTGGATTTCTTACAGTAACTATCATATTAAATTGTTCATTATATTTTATAATCAATTGCAACTTTTCTTTATTAAAAGTTGCGTCTAATTGTGTTTCTAGAATAAAAGAAATATTTGTACTTATTTCTTTCATTATTAAAGCTCTAAATTTAGGAATTCTTCCATTCAGTCTTTCCCAAATTATATAATTTACTATTTCTATAAAGTTTTCTCTGTTTAAAACTTTATTGTCTATAATAGCATACTCAATAATATATTCTATTCCGTTTATTATTATTACATCTTCTTTGCCAGAATAGATATTTTTTCTAATCTTCAAAGTATTTATATCATATACTTTTGAGAATTGTTCTAAAATATCTTCTTTAAAATAAAAGATCTTATCTTGATAATCTTTCAAAATCATTAATCCATTTATCTCATCATAGATATATCCTTTTATTTTATTTTCAACTCCATCTTCAATTAATTTTGATATTTCAAAACTCTCTCCCACTTGATTTTCTGAAAGATTCTTTATAAGCTCTATTATATCAGAGCCTTTTTCTATTACAACTTTTTCATTGCCTCTATGCAAAATTAATTCACTTTTCATCTTTCTACCTCCTACTTACTTAATCAAGTAAATTTAATAATATTATTGTGTATAATTATTATATCATCTATTCTTTATTATTCAATAAAAAAGACTATATAACTAACTGTCATATAGTCTTTTTTCCTATGCATCTGTGAAGTATTCTATTTTCATAGATGCTAAATTATATAGCATCTCAAATAAAATAGAATTTTCGCTTAATTGTATTACTTTTTCCTCTTTAAATCCTTTTATCTTCAAGCTGACTTTAGGAATCCCCATTTCAAACTCAGTATTAATACTATTAAGTTCTAATACTCTCAATTTATTAGTGTCAATGTTTCTAACTACTAATGAATTAATAATAATATTCTGAAAATTATTCAAAATATCTGTTACGATTTTTTCAACTTCGTTAACATTATTAAGAGTAACTAACTTTGTATTAATAAAAATACCTTCTAGTTTGTAGTGTTTCCGATTGATTTTGAAAATATCATAGTTTTCTCCATCTGTTTCATAATTATAATCTACTAATTTTAAATTTCCTACATAATTAATAGTATATAAATTGGAAACTTCCAACAATTTAGAAAATTTCATAACATGTAAATCCCTTTCTCCTTGGAATTTACATGCTAACAGATCGTCGATACGTTCTATTTTTTTTATGCTTTTTTCTACTCCTTTGCCTTCTTTTATTGAGTATATTTTATTATACCCTGCAATTATTTTTTTTAGGACCTTTTTAGTATTACTCTTTTGTGTAATACTAAATTTTTCTCCTCTATTATTCATAAGTACTATTCCTCTTGGAATAGTAATCTTATTTTCTTTCTTGTTAGTCTTTTTCATTTTACTCACCTTCCTTACGCTAAACTTTTAGCAACAGTATTATATTTATAATTTATAATTAAATATTAACACCTTTTCTTGTTTTTTACAAATGTTTTTTTACTTTTGTTTATTGTTTCTTAATAACCTCTGTCATATTATTTACTAATATGATTGCTTCATCTTCTTTTATACTTAATTTTCCATATATACCAACAATATTATTTTCTTTTATAATATCCTTATATCTATCATATACACTTTCAAATATCATAAGATTCATCGTTCCATATATATCTTCAAGCTCAACAAAGCAAATCATATTTCCTTTTCTACTTATTTTTTTCTTTACACTGTTTATAATCCCTACTGTTTTTATAATATCTTCATCTTTAAATTTTGTTGTCTTTTCTTCTTCATCACTATATTCTATTTCATCTTCTATATCTTCATCTATTATATTTTCTACATTTTCTGTAAGATTTGCAAAATCTATTGAGTTAAATGTAACAACATTTTTAAGCTTATCATATATCTTAGTAATTGGATGTCCTGATATATATATTCCTATCATTTCTTTCTCATCAAGTAATTTTTCTTTTTCTGACATATCTTTAACATCTATATATAGGTGGTCTACTTCATCTTTTTTATCATCATCTTCTTCAAACATTTCAAACATACTTGTTTGATCTTTCATAACACTTGTATTTGATTTTGTAAAATATTCTATAATATCTTCATATGATTCTATTAATTTTTTTCTATTATTTTCAAGTTCATCAAATGCTCCTGCTCTTATCAAAGATTCTATTGATTTCTTATTTACACCAAGTTTTGATACACGTTTTATAAAATCAGTAAAGTTTATATATTCACCATTTTGTATTCTTTCATTTACAACTATTCTTGCTGAAGCCCCAACATTTTTTACACTTCCGAAGCCCAAAACGAATGATTTTCTTTCCTTTTTCTACAGAGAATTTTATAAAACTCTTATTAATACTTGGTTTTAATACTTCAACACCTTGTTTTTTAGCATCTTCAATATATATAGGAACTTTATCTAGATTTCCTAAATAGCTATTCATTGTTGCAGCTAAAAATTCTTCTAGATAATATGTTTTTAAATATGCTGTCTTATATGATAGCACTGCATATGCCGCTGCATGTGACTTATTAAATGCATATTTAGCAAATTCTGCCATTTCATCAAATATTATATTTGCAGATTTTGCATCTATACCATTTCTAACACAGCCTGGAACTTTAACTTTTCCATCTTCTACAAGTCCATTTATAAATATTTCTCTTTCTTTTTCCATTATATCAAGCTTTTTCTTACCCATTGCTCTTCTAACTAAGTCTGCTCTTCCGAAGAGAATATCCTGCTAGTTTTCTAACAATTTCCATAACCTGTTCTTGATATACCATACATCCATATGTAACACTTAAAATACTTTCTAATGCTTTATGTGTATATACATTATGTCCCGGATTTCTTTTTCCTTTAATATATCTAGGTATTTGGTCCATTGGTCCTGGACGATATAATGAAACTCCTGCTATTATATCTTCTAAATTATCAGGTTTTAATTCTTTCATAAACTTAATCATACCTGCAGACTCAAACTGGAATATTCCCATTGTATTCCCACTTTGCCAAAGTTCATAAACCTTTTTATCATTAAAGTCTTTATCATATGTTATATCAATACCTCTTGTTTTTTTAACAATATCTTCACACTCTCTTATAACTGTAAGAGTTCTAAGTCCTAAGAAATCCATCTTAAGAAGTCCTAGTTCTTCTAATGTTGTCATTGTATATTGTGTTACAACATTATTATCATTTAAATATAGTGGTACATATGTATTTACAGGGTCTTTTGTTATAACTACACCGGCATGCATGTGTTGATGCATTTCTTGGCATTCCTTCTAATTTTTTAGCATTATCAATTAGATTTTTAACTTCTTCATCATTATCATATTCTTCTTTTAATTCTTTACTTTCTTCCAATGCAGTTTCTATAGTTATCTTATTTTTCATTGGTATCATCTTAGCTATTTTATCTACCTTTGCATATGGCATATTAAGGACTCTTCCTACATCTCTTATAACCATTCTTGCAGACATTGTACCAAATGTTATAATCTGTGCTACATGATCTTTTCCATATTTTCTTTCAACATATCTTATAACCTCTTCTCTTCTTTCATTACAAAAATCTATATCAAAGTCTGGCATACTTATTCTATCTGGATTTAAAAACCTTTCGAAAAGTAATCCATATTTTATAGGATCAATATCTGTTATATCTAGTGCATATGCAACAATTGATCCTGCTCCAGAACCTCTTCCGTGGTCCTACTGGTATTTTTTGTGATTTTGCATATGTTATAAAATCCCATACTATAAGGAAGTAGTCTGTATACCCCATTTTTATAATTACATCTAGCTCATATTTTATCCTATCAACTATTTCCTTGTTTTCTACATAGTTTTCACCATATTTTTTAACAATACCTTCATATGTTTTTTGTTTTAAATACTCTTCATGTTTTTCACCATTTGGTGTATCAAAATTAGGTAGTTTTGTATTTCCAAATTCAAATTCAAAATTACATTTTTTTGCTATTTTAACTGTATTTTCTAATGCTTCTGGGAAATTTACAAATTCTTTTTTTATCTCTTCTGGTGACTTAATATATAGTGTATCAACATCTATTTTCATTCTATCTTCATCATCTATCTTTTTGCCAGTCTGTATACAAATTAATATATCTTGTGCTTCTACATCCTCTCTACATGTGTAGTGAACATCATTTGTTACAACAAGTGGTATATCAAGTTCTTTTGAAAGTTTAACAATCTTTTGATTTACTATTTTTTGTTCTACAATACCATTTGCCTGTATTTCTAAATAATAATCATCTCCAAAAACATCTCTATACCATTTAGCAACTTCTTTTCCTTTTTCATAATCTTCAATTATATTTCTTGCGAGTTCACCAGCTAAACATCCAGACAAACATATTAATCCTTCTGAATATTCTTTCAATATTTCTCTGTCTATTCTCGGCTTATAATACATTCCTTCTGTATTTGCTATAGACACCAATTTTATAAGATTCTTGTATCCAATTTCATTTTTAGCTAAAAGTCCTAAATGATATCTTGTATCATCAATCCCTGGCTCCTTATCTTGCATTCTTCTTTTCGCCATATATATTTCTACACCAATTATAGGTTTTACACCTTCTTTTTTACATGCCTTATAAAAATCTACAGCTCCAAACATATTACCATGGTCTGTTAATGCAACTGCATCCATTCCTAAACTTTTAACTATTTTTGGTATTTCTTTAATCCTGTTTACACCATCTAACAAACTATATTCACTATGTAAGTGTAAATGTACAAATTCCCCCATATCATCCTCTAATATTCCACATTGTATAACATAAGTCCATTTCCGTGGAACAGTCTTTCCGTGCTTTTGTTCTGTCTTTTGCTTCTAACACTTCTTTCATTTCTTCTGGTCTTCTCTTTCCGAAGTCCTATTTCTAAAAGTGTCCCAACTATTATTCTTACCATATTATACAAAAATCCATTTCCTGTAATTTGTATAATAATCCTGTTCTCCTTTTTTTCTTCTGTATTATTACCATATATATCAATATTTTTTCTTTCTATTGATATATCATATATTGTTCTTACCGTTGTTTTCTTGTTTTCTCCTGAAGATTTAAATGACTTAAAATCATGTTCCCCCATAATATATTTTGCAGCTTTTTTCATTTTTTTTACATCAATCTCTTTTCCTACAAAATATTCCCTATTTTTAGTAATTGCTGAAATATATTCATTATCATTTAATATATATACATATGTTTTTTTCTTTGCATTAAACCTACTGTTAAAATCTATATCTACTTCTTCAATCCCTTTTATACAAACATTTTTAGCTCTTGAATTAAACCCAAGCATTATACTTCTTAATTGTATCTTATCATTTTCAGTCTTAAAATTTGCAACTTGATTTAATGCACTTACATTTGCATCTGTTCTTCCGAGACCCGAACAACCTCTATCTCTTCTGAAAGTATTGATGACAGCACTTTTTCCACTTCACCTTGAACAGTTTTAACTGTTTTACCTGTTTGTTTTTGCCATCCTTTAAATAACAGTCCATCATATTCTAATATTATTTTAATATTTCTCATATATTAAACCTTTAATCTTTCTTCTCCCATGTATACCTTGTCAATTATTGCACCACCGCAGACAAACTTCTCCATCATAAAATACTACAGATTGTCCTGGAGTTACTGCTCTTACTTTTTCAAAATATATAACCTCTACAGTATTGTTTTCTCCAACAATTACTTTAACTTTTGTATCTGGTTGCCTATATCTAAATTTTGCAGTACATTCAAATTCTTTTCCTAAATCATGTTTTGTAGTATATGAAAAGTCTGTTGCTGTTAATCTATCTGAATATAGTTTTTCATTATGGTATCCTTGGCATACATATAGTATGTTTTTTTCTAAATCTTTACCACATACAAACCATGCATCAAATTCTGCATCTTTACTTCCACCAATCCCGAAGTCCATGTCTTTGTCCTATTGTATAATACATAAGTCCATCATGCATCCCTCTTACATTTCCATCTAAGTCAATCATTTTTCCTTTTTTAGCTGGTAAATATCTTGTTAAAAATTCTTTAAAATTCTTTTCACCTATAAAGCAGATACCTGTTGAATCTTTTTTCCTTGCTGTTGAAAGTCCTACTTCTTCAGCTATTTTTCTAACTTCTGGCTTTTCCATTTCTCCTACTGGAAATAATATGTTTTCTATCTGTTCTTGTTTTAATTGACTTAAAAAATATGTTTGGTCCTTATTTTTATCAAGTCCTCTTAAAAGAAATGTTTCTCCATTTTCCTTTTTTATTCTTGCATAATGTCCTGTTGCTACAAAATCTGCTCCAAGTTCTTTTGCATAATCTAAAAACACCTTAAATTTTATCTCCTTATTACACATTACATCTGGATTTGGTGTTCTTCCTTTTCTATATTCTGATAAGAAATATTCAAAAACCTTATCCCAATATTCTTTTTCAAAATTAACTGAATAATATGGTATTTCTAATTTTTCACATACTTCTACAACATCTTTGTAGTCTTTTTCTGCTTCACATACACCATTTTCATCTTTTTCTTCCCAGTTTTTCATAAAAACACCAATTACATTATATCCTTGTTTTTTTAGTAAGTATGCTGATACTGATGAATCAACACCTCCACTCATTCCTACTACTACTGTCTTTTTTTCCATATTTTCTCCATATACGATTATTATTAATCTTCCCTTTTATTTATTATTAGTTCTTCTTTCCTCTATTTTTCCTAAGATTTCTACAATTCTGTCTATATCTTCAAAAATATTATATCCACCTATTCCTATTCTAATGCTATGTTTTGCTCTTTCTTCATCATATATTTTTTCTATTACCTTGCTATGTAATATATTTCCTGAAGAACAAGCACTTCCTCCAGATATGTATATACCATTTGCATCTAATATAGTTATTGCACTTTGTATATCAATATTTTTTAAATATATACTTGTAATTTCATCTAGATATTCATCTTCTTTTAAACCCTCATTACAATTTATCTCATATTCAATTTTTGATTCCTTCAATTTATTTTCTAAATATTTTCTTAACTCTCTAACTTTTGTATGTACCTCATTTTCTATAATATCTTCTAATATTCTTCCAGCTACTATTATCGCTAAAGCATCTATAGTCCCTGACTTCATACCACTTTCTTGATTACCACCTAAGAGTATTGGAATCATTTTCTTATCTCTTGCATATATTATTCCAGAACTATTAAGTCCACCTATCTTATGAAATGATAGTGTTATATAGTCTAATTTCATTTCTTCTACATCTATTTTCTTCTTACCAAATACTTGAACACAGTCACTATGAAATAATATCTTATCTTCTGAATCTCTTAGCCTCGAATTATTATAATCTGATATTATCTGTCCTATTTTTCTAATATCATTCATAACTCCTGTTTCATTATTTGCTGCCATTATGCTTACAAGGACTGTTTTTGAAGATAACTTTTTCTTTAAGTCTTCTATATCTACTCTTCCATATTTATCAGTATCAATATATATAATATTAAATCCTGATTTTCTTAATCTTTCTAAGCTTGAAAGTACTGATTCATGTTCCATATTACTTGTTAATATATCAAAACTTTCTCCATTTGCTATTCTAGAAGCATACTTATTAAATATATAGTTAAATACCATATTATTTCCTTCTGTTCCACCAGATACAAAAAATATATCTTCATAATTACAATTAATATATTCTGCTATTTGTTTTCTTACCTTTTCTATTTTTCCCTTAATAGTTTTCCCCATTGTATGGTTACTATGTGGATTAGCGTCTATTTCTTCTAACTTTCCTATAACCTCTTTTATTATTTTCCAATTCTTTAAATATGTTGATGCACTATCTAAATATACCTTCTTCAAAACATTTCCTTCCTTATCTTTTAGCATAATTTCCTTGTATATTTTATCATATCTAGATATATAAAAAAAGAGATACTATTTTCAAGTATCTCTTAAATAGGTTAGGTGGGACTGCCACCCCCCACATCACTTATCACCTCCCAATTAGGGCTTGATGCGTTGGGACCGCATCATTAATTAATAACAACTATTTCAACTTCTAACTTATATTGATATAATATCATTTCATGCTATATAATTCAATCTTTTACAACTCTAATTCAAAATCAAAAAGCAATATTGGATACATTAATTCTTAATAATTATACTGTATTCCTTGATTTTTTAACATTAATAATATATCTTCATTTTAGTAGGGTATCACCTCCCACGTCTATTTTTAATTAAACTTTAATTTATTTAATGTCTAAGTGGGGGTGGCCCTACTTTTTTTAAAAGGTTATATAATAATTATATTAACCACTATTTTGACACAAATACTACTTGATGGTAATATAATAATAATTAAATTAAAGTAAACTAAAATTTAAAATTATTTTTTAGGAGGATTAATATGGAAAATAAGTTATGCTTTTGGGTTAGTCTAATATTTAAAGATGAAGTTTTAAATGTTACACATAAACAATCTATAGTTAATAAAATTAGAAAAAGCAAAATTAAAGGTATCATTTTTCCATATACTTGTTTAGGTGAACAAGATACTGGAATAGAAACATTATCACAAAAATTTAGAATTGATAAGAATTTTATGATTAATAAAATTCCATTAAGACATATGTATAAGGATGGAATTTACATTTTAACAACAACAGAAGATGTTAATATTAATGTTAATGTAAAAAATGCAGTTAAAATCAAAGGTATAACTGCATACTGGGATGAAGAAAACCTCATTATACTATCAACTGAAGAATTTAATTTTATTTTAAGATTATTAAAATATGAGCTTCACTTGAATCAATATAGATTGGGGTTATATTATAATAATCTAGGACCAGATTTAGTCTTGGTTAAATAAAAGCAATTAACAAAATAGTTAAACTATTGTTAATTGCTTATTTATATATAACAAAAAACAACCAGATAACTGGTTGCTTTTCTTGGTGCAGTTGGCCGGAATCGAACCGGCACGAGGTTTAACCCTCGCAGGATTTTAAGTCCTGTGCGTCTACCTGTTCCGCCACAACTGCATATTGTTTGGAACATCCATTAATATGGTGGGCAGGGTAGGATTCGAACCTACGTACTCTCACGAGAACAGATTTACAGTCTGCCGCCTTTAACCACTCGACCACCTACCCAAATATAATTAATGGTGCACCCTCAAGGACTCGAACCTTGGACCCACCGGTTATGAGCCGGTTGCTCTGACCAACTGAGCTAAGGGTGCAACCATACTTTTCAGTACATGAATTATTTTAATATATATACTCTCTTTTGTCAATCTATTTTATACATTTTTTCCATTTAAATTCAAAAAAATAAAAAAGACCTCTTTTTAATAAGGTCTCATATATATTATTTTGTTATTTTTTCTACTAAAGCTTTAAATCCTTGTGCATCATTTACAGCCATTTCTGCTAACATTTTTCTGTTAATGTTTATATTAGCTTTCTTTAAACCGTTTATTAATTGACTGTAAGTAACATTGTTTGCTCTTGCTGCTGCATTTATTCTTATTATCCAAAGTTTTCTAAATTCTCTTTTTCTTCTCTTTCTTCCGAAATATGCATAAACTCCTGATTTCATAACAGCTTGTTTAGCTATTTTGTAGTTTGTACCTTTTCTTCCGAAATATCCTTTAGCTTGTTTTATTACTTTTTTATGTCTTTTTCTAGTAGTTTTACCTGCTTTTATTCTTGCCATTATTTTCTACCTCCTATTTAATCTTTCCATATGGTAATAGTTTCTTAATTTGTCTTACTCTTGATTTATCAACCATTCCATCTTGTACTCTTGCTGTCTTCTTTTGTCTCTTTGTTTTATTTGCTAATAAGTGTCTTCTATTTGCTTTAGTTCTTTTTAACTTACCTGTTCCTGTGTGAGCATATCTTTTTGCTGCTGCTCTATTTGTTTTTATTTTTGGCATTATATTCCTCCTTTAAAAATATACTATTTTTTCTTTGATAATATCATATACATTGATTTTCCTTCTAGTGATGGTTGTTTTGATACATCTGCAATTTCTTCTAATTCTTCTGCAAACTTAACCAATACTTCTTTACCCATATCAGTTTTAACAATTTCTCTTCCTCTAAATCTCATTGTTACTTTAACCCTATTTCCTTTATTTAAAAATTCCCTAGCATTTTTCACTTTGAAATTCATATCATGTGTTGCAATATTAGCAGATAACCTTATTTCCTTAGTCTCTGCCATTTTAGAATTTTTCTTAGATTCTTTTTGTTTTTTAGCTCTCTCAAATGCCATCTTTCCATAATCCATTATTTTCCCTACTGGATTTGTCATATCTGGAGACACTAAAACTAAATCTAATCCCTTAGAATCTGCAATTCCTTGTGCTTTTTCTGTATCCATTACTCCAAGTTGTTCACCATTTTCATCAATAACCTTTAATTTTTTAACCTTAATTTGGTCATTCATTATTTGTCCTTTTATATTTTACCTCCAAAAAAATAGACTTACCAAAAAAAAGAAAGTCCACATAAAATATATAACACATAACTATAACATGTGTTTTATTATTATATTATTAACCTTAGTCCTAACATATTCTTAAGGTGAGATCATTTTCTTCTTTTTCGTAAGTAAATAATACTATATTTCTAGCTAATTGTCAAATATACAGTCTGAAATTCAATTCATTCAGTATGATATTATTATATTATTTATTATACAATTCTTTATTAAAATCAAACATTTCATTTTCTATTATAGTATCTAATGAAATCTGTCTATTCAAAAAATCATTTAATCTATTATCATTAGTATAAAAATATTCATTTTTCATATTTGTATTATTTTTTTCCATCCAAGTTTCAATCATTTTATTGCCTTCTTTCAAATCTTATTTATCCCTATTTTTTGATTTAAGCATAACTTATTTGCATTTTTAATTCCTATATTTCTATTTATTTCTTCAAATATATATGTTAAATCTTTATGATATTCAAGGATCATTTTATCATCTGGATTTTCAACGATATGTATTAAATAACTTTCTATTGTTGAAAATATATCATCTCTTTTTAATTTTAGTTCATATTTCTTATCTAATATATAATTATATTTTTCATTAAATTTATCTATCATTTTTTTTGAATATTTTTTTGGATTATTCATTGCAAAATAGAATAATTTTTCTGATATTATTTTTCTAATAAATTCCACATAACACATAACTTGTGAATTCTTTACACTTATATGTCTTGCATATACAAAGTTTTCTTTTGTTTCATCTAAATATACAATTATATTATCATTAACTCCTAATATATCACAAACCTCATACTCTGCAAAAATATCTATTATATTTGAATAATGTCCACCATAATCTGGATATCTTCCATCTTCATCTTCTATATAATATCCATTAGAAAAGATCTTTCCACCTTTCCTATGAATATTCACAACTTTTTCTAACTGCTTATATATCATTATTTTAAACTCTTTTATAATTTGTTCTTTGGAATACTTTTCATCTAATTCTGTAAGCTTATTATAATTATTTGATACATGGTAATATACTTTTTTTTCATCATAATTATATTGTACATATATTGAATGATATTTTTCTATTTTTTTAAATGCTATAACATTTTCTTGTAAGTTATATATGTACTTCTCTAACATTGCAATACTATTTTCTTTCCCAACTATCCTTTCCAAATGACTAGTTTTATCATACAAATAACTTACTATAATTATCTTAAAAAAACTCTCAATATTAGTTCTTTTAAAAAATCTTGTCAATCTTTTAGTTATATCTATTTTATCAATCATTCTTCCTCCTTATACTTATTAATCATCATAATCTCTATCATAATAATCATCTTCATCATCACGTTCATCATAATAATTAGAACTATATTCTCCATTATGATATTTTTCTAATGTTGGATTTCCATTAATCGATACATCATATACTAATTCTGGATTATAATCACACATATTTGGATCAACCCAATCATGAGCAGTAGGATTATCCCATGAATATCTATCTTCTGTACAAAATAAGTATGGAACTTTATCTGAATTACATAAACTTGCCATTTCACATATTGAAGATAACCCATCAAAATCTGCAAGAATTATTGAAAACTCTGCATCATTTGCCATCTTTGCTGCAGTTAGAGGTGTTGGACATGCAATTTTACTTACTTCTCCTGCATTATATTTTTCTAATGTCTTCCTAGTATTATATACTTTATCTTCCACCATATCTCTACTATAGAATCCATTACCACATGCTGCTAAATGGCAATCATATCCTTGCTTTGCAAGTAATGAAACTACTTCTGGCATAAAATCTTGAAGTAACCTATTTGAACTATTCCCATATACTCCTGATGTATCTATAAAAAATTGAATATATCTAGCATCTTTTAAGTCATATTTATCGCCCATTATTTTATAACTTTGTTTTTTTAATATATGTTCTAATATTCTCTTTTTATCATATGTTTCACTACCATCTTGTTTATCTATTCCAGCATGTTTTCCTGCTATTTTTTTTATAATTTCAATCATATATTTTTTTAAATACTCATCTTTATTCTCTTTTTTAGCTAATTCTTCTTGTATTCTTTTTCTTTCAAACATTTCTTTTATTTGTTCTTCTAATTCTTCAGGTGTTGTAACTGGCCTTATCTTTGATGGATTCTTACCACTACCTGTAATATAATATTCATCTTTTCTGTTATTATTTTTTTCTTCATCACTTATATCATCATTTTCGCCTATTCCACCAGTATTGTTTTTTTGTTTTCCATCTTTATTTCCTTTTTCCATTGTTCCACTATCATTAGTATCTTTTTCACCCATACCTTCTTTATTCTTGTCTCCAGTTCCTTTTCCTTGCCCTTCTTGACCATTGTTACTTCCATCATATTTGCTAGTTTCTGCATTTTCCTTATTTTCTGACTTTTTACCTTCTTCTACCTTCTTCTCTCTATCACTATTTTCTCCATCTTTTGCTGCATTAGGTGAATTTTTTATTTCTTTTGAAGCTTCATCTCCTCCATGTGATTCTTCAGTTTCCTTACTTGTTGGTTCATGAACTTCTTGTGTTTCTTTAGCATCTTCTGGTGATTCTAAAGATTTATCTTCTTTTTCATACTCCATTTTTTCTTCTTGATCATTATTTTTTACTACTTCTTCTTGTATTTCTTCAATAGTGTAATTTTTTTCTAATTCTTTCTCTCCTTCAAGACTTTTTTCTCCTATATTTCTTTGTTATTCAATTACTTTTTCTTCTATCTCCCTAAACAATTTATCAATATTAACTTTAAAAATCATAATATTAATTTTCCCTACTCTCTCTCTTTTTCAGATTTATCATAATCTTCATCTATTTCATATACTAATTCTCAATTTGCATCATCAACAATTTTCTCATTAACTTCTTGTTCTTCTATTTCTTTTTTTCCTTGCCTAAGCTCTTCAAATCTATCTAATGAACCAACACAATGCTGTAATTTCACCTATGCTTGTTTAGATGACATTGCACTAATCAGAATATCCTCTGAAGAAGTAATAATTCCCATACCGCACATCTCACCTCTCAATCTAAATACTTGCTTTGCCACTCCATAATAAAGCGTGAATCATAGCTTTCTATATCATCATATCCATAATCAGCATTATATGTACCATCTCCCTCAAGGATATAGCTAAACGATGTCCAAGAATCATTTACTTGTTTACACAGAGTGTGTAATTCCTTACATAAATCTTCAATATTAATAATGACATCATCATATCGTTCTGTATCCCATGATAACTTAACCAAATCGGAATAATCTTCCTCATCTTTATTCAACACAAAGAATTGAAGATGTGTTACATTAGATATTTCAATAAAATACCCGATCACAACTTTTTCCCAACCATTCTCCAACACAGGCAGAACTACATTTCCAATTTTTTGCATTAAGTTGTTCAATGCTTGCTTATTTTCTCGTATATCTGACATTTTACTTTCCTCCTTCTTGTCCATTGTTACTTCCTTCATATTTATTGGTTTCTTCATTTTCTTCATTTTCATTCTTTTTCCCTTCTTCTACTTTTTTCTCTCTGACTATTTTCTCCATCTTTCGCTACGTTAGGAGAATCCTTTATTTCTTTAGAAGCTTCATCTCCTCCATGTGATTCTTCAGTTTCCTTACTTGTCGGTTCATGAACTTCTTGTGTTTCTTTAGCATCTTCTGGTGATTCTAAAGATTTATCTTCTTTTTCATACTCCATTTTTTCTTCTTGATCATTATTTTTTACTACTTCTTCTTGTATTTCTTCAATAGTGTAATTTTTTTCTAATTCTTTCTCTCCTTCAAGACTTTTTTCTCCTATATTTCTTTGTTATTCAATTACTTTTTCTTCTATCTCCCTAAACAATTTATCAATATTAACTTTAAAAATCATAATATCAATTTTCCTTACTCTCTCTCTTTTTCATCTTTTTCATAATCTTCATCAACTTCATATTCTTCTGCTGTTTCTTCTATTTGATCTTCTCTTTCTATGTCTTCCTTATTTTGTTGACATCTTTCATATTTTTCAATTTCACTTCTTGTATCAGAATCTAAAAAAATGTATGTTTTTTCATCTTTTTCTACAACTTTAAATAATCCATTTTTTACTAATCCAAACTTTGTTCCTTGTTTATCTTCAACATTTCCAGCCCACACAATATCTTCATCTGTTATTTTTTCTTTTTCTTTTTCAAATTCAAACCATCCTGCATAACCTGTAAAATCTACTCCTTCTTCTCTTAAAAGTTTCAACTTCTCCAATGTAGGTACAACAACATATAATTTTCTTTCTAATTCTCCATAATTTTCTTCTTCTTCTGAAATAAATTCATATTCTTTACTATGTTTGCTCAAAAAGTTATTCCATGCTTCAGCATCACTTTCATATAAATCAGTTCTAATTTCTATCTTACATTTTTGTAAATCATTAATATGAACTTCAAAATTTTCATCATCTATTTCTCTCATTTTTTGTAAATCATCAAGTGTATTTATTTCAAGTTCTCCGAGATTTATATATTGTGATAATGCTTGTTCATCTATTTTTTCACCTAAAACCTCTAAATCTTCCAAATATTGTCTTGCCTGTCTTATTGAAAAATCTGGGCATTTATCATATACATATCCCAAATAATGATTTTTAGGTAATCCTAATATTTCTAAAAATAATTCTTTTTCTGGTCTTGGAACTTCAACTCTCTTACTTCTATTTAAAAGAGCATCATCAATTTCTCTTTTATCATTTGATGTTATAAATGTGTAAATTGAATGTTCACCTTTTGTATATGTATCAGTTCCTGTAGTTAATCTACCATTTTCCAAAAAATCTAATAAAAATGAATCTACCTCAGGTCTTGCTTTATCAAGCTCATCTATAACAAGAACTACTGGGCCTTCTTTTGAACTATTTAAAGCTTGTAAAAGTACACCTTCTTTTAATGATTTATCTGGATCTTGTTTAATAACCCCTTCTATGTTTACATCATATTGAAAATTTTCTGTTCCCATTCTAGGAAAACATTGAACAAATTTTTCATCTGCTCCAATCATCTTTGCAAAAGTTTCTGCTAAAAAAGTTTTACCTGCACCAGACTTTCCTTGTAGAAGTAATGTTGGAATACTTTTCCTATTTCTTTTACCTGCTTCATTAAATAACAATACTAATTTTGCTAAATCTTTAGATGCAAAATATCCATGTTCTTTTAATTTCTGTTGTATTTCATCTATTTTTCCTGACATATTCTAACCTCTCATATATTTTATATAATCATATATTATAATATTGTAATAATAATATATATTATTATTACAAAAATTTAATCAATTATTCATTCAGTTATTCATCAACTAATTATCTTACAATAACAGATATTTTAATCCCCTTATTTGACAAGAATTACTAACTATGCTATACTTTATTTGTATCGCGGAGTGGAGCAGATGGAAGCTCGTCGGGCTCATAACCCGAAGGTCGCAAGTTCGAGTCTTGCCTCCGCAACCAAATATTTATGTTTAAAAAGCTTGATAAATCAAGCTTTTTCTTTTTGTGGTGATAATTAAAACTATCATTTATTTAAATGTTATTCTTCATAATTCATAACCTTCTATAGTTCTTTAATCTATCCATTCAAAAAAACTCTTCCCAATAAAGTTCTTCTTAGTCAAACAACTTTTTTCCTTCTCTTGTAAAATAATGTTGGTAATCTGCAAATATCTCATCCACTTTCTTTTTATCAAAGCTAATTAGAAATTCTCCAATCATATGCTCTCTTTACTTATTCTTATTTCTTTTATTAAAATTTATAATATTTTGTTCTATATTTTAATGTGTATTCTATTGAAGCGATTGATATGTCTGGATACTTTTCTATTGTTTTTCTCAATTCAAACTGTCTTTTTATTTCATACATCCATCTATTTTTTCCCATCTTCTTTGGTGGTTCAAGGCTTTCATAGTATTCTCTTAATTTTTTCCATTCTTCCTTTGTATATTGTTCACTTACATATTTACCGTTTTTATAATTTTCAATATCTGTTCTATCTAATAATTCATTTTCCTCATCCATAATTTTATCCATCCAATGTCATTATATTCTCTTATAATTATTATATCATTATTTTTTAATTTTTATTGAATTTATATTTAAAAACACACCATTATTGTTGGTGTGTTTTTAATATTTATACATCTTATTTATCTACTTCTTTTTACAAACACTGCATACCTTATAGCTTTTCCTTCATATTCATCTAAACTATATGGTCCACTATTTGTATTTACTATAGATGTTGAATCATTTATATATACTTTTCCATCTTCTGTTATATCTCTATATACAACCCAATGAATATAATCAGGTGCCCATTTAGAATCTTTTACAAGAGCTGCTACTAGATTTCCTTTTTTCAAATTTTCTAACATAACATTTCTATCTTCTGTTTCTAGAACTTCTATTGCTCCATTAGATAATTCTGATGCTGCTACTTTTAAAAGACCAATATCACTACCATTAGCATTACTATATTTATTATACCTTACTGCCAATTCTTCTATTGATACATTTTGCTTATTCATTGCACTCATAATCATTGCACATACTGCAGGTCCACAGCCATGTGTTGATACTGTTCCTGAACCAAATGGCAATGTTATTCCACTTTGAAGCATTAATGGAACATTCCACTTATTTTCACCCTTAGGATCAATAGTTTCTTGTTTTTCCCCTTGATATAGTTCTGAAAATATACTACCCTTACCTGATTTTTCCTTTGCTTCTTTTTCTTTAAGTTTTTTTACTCTGTCTGTTGTGATAGGTGGTGTTGCTATAATATTAAAACTTTTTGAGTCATCATCTGCATATGAAAGAATATTGCTCATTAATATTATTACTATAATCAAAAATATTATAAATGTTGTTATCTTTTTCTTCATACTAATATCCTTCCTCTTCTGCTTTTTTAAGAGCTTTTGTCATAAATTCTACAACATAGTCTTCCCATTGTTTATCTGCGCCTTCTTTTCTTTCGCAATATGTAGGTCCTATAGTTCTTACATCATATTTTCCAGCCCTATAGAAATAAGTTCCTCTTGCTATATTTTTACCAAATGCATTTACTGCATCTTGAACACCACTAAACTGTCTCCAACCACCATCTGTTCCATTTTTTTGACTAAAGTAGTTTTCTCCACCTATTTGGAGGTTAGTTCCTCCTCCATTTTCAATCATTGTTACTGCTGCTGCAAATATTGCATTAACACCATATTCTTTCTGCATATTTAGAAAAGCTTGTGGATCTTTTTCCATAATTGTTTCTTTTCCTTGTACCCATCCTGCAAACATTTTCTTAAATATTTCTGCAGATTCTGGATCATCTGGATCTAATTCATTAAATATTTCTTCTGGTAGCTCTCCATCATATGTTGATGTTCTTGTATCATAATTATCATCAATCTTTATAACAAATCCACCAGACTTTCCTCTAACAAAATAATCCCCTGGTCTATCAACAATACTTTCATCATTATTATACATTACAATATGGATATATCCTGTTTGTCCTGCATCTTTAACTTTACCAATAACAGTCCCCTCTTTTACATATTCTCCATGTACTTTAGGAGCATCTTTCTTTTCTTTTTCAATTTTTTCTACTTTTTCTCTTTCATCTTTATCCACAATTTTTGAAATAGAATTTTTACTTATTTGTTGTTTATATGAACTTTTATTTTCTTCTATTCCTTGTTCAACTCCTTCTAATTTAATCTTATATCCTGCAATTATTCCTTTATATTCAGTTTCATAAAATCTCTTATATCCTTCTGGAACATTTGGTAAATCATCTTCATCAAGTGCTTTTATTATTATTTCTCCATTTTTTCCTTTTTCTAATTTACCTGTAACTGGTGCAACTACATATTCATCTTTCTTATATCCTTGTCCATATCTTGCTTTTAATTTTCTAAATACCGGATCATCTTTTATACCTTTATTTGAATTATTATTATTTGAACTTGTATTTGTATTAGTGTTCGTATTTTTGTCTTTGTCTTTATCTTTATCTTTGTTTGAATTTGATCCCGAAGAATTATTTCCATTTGTATTATTCTTACCTGAATTTGAGTTTTCTGAAGGTTTTGTTGTTGATTTTTCATTTGATTTATTATCTTTTGTAACCTCACCTTTTCTCTTTTTCTGTTCATCTTCAATAATCTTAATTCTCTTTTTTATACTACTTTTAACATTTTCTTTTGTTTCTTTTGCAAGATCTGTTTGCAATGATTGTAATGTTTTAGCAAGTTCTTCATCTGTTCCTGATGCTGCAATCCTTGTTGTTGATTCCTCTAATAATCTAAGTTTTGTTGATTCATATTCATCTTTCAAACTTTCTAGTTCTTTTTCTAAATCTTTTACTTTTTTATCTCTATCTGTTTCTTTTGATGAAGAATCTTTCTTAGCCTCATCTATTTCACGTTCTTTTTCTATTATCTTATTCTTAACCTTTTCAAGTTCTGTTTTTTCGTAAACACTTTCTGTTTCTCCAAACTCTGCTTTAACCGCTTCTTCTGATAATATTTTAACACCATATTTATTAAGTTCTGTATTTTTTTCTCCAGCTGGCCATGTTTCACCCATCCCTGTCTTATACAATGGCCAAGTCAATACTTTTCTTACCGGATCTCTCAAATCATCTCTCTTATAATATTTTAATTCTACAAGTAATTCTTTTAAATCTTTGTATGCATATTTTGAATCCAAGTCATCTGACTGTTGTAATAATGCTCCTGCTTGTATTATATTATCTGAAAAAGTTATTCTCTTTTTCAGAGGATTTGTATTTGTTTCTAACTTTTGAAGTAAATTTTCTTTATTCTTTTCTCTATCTTCATTTATTTTTGTAGCTGTTGCTTCTGTACCATCATATTTATACCAAGCATAATTATTTATTAAATCTAGGACCCTTTTATTCACCATTCCTCTTCTACCATCTTGATATTGTTTTTCTAAAAACTTTTGTCCCAAATATGTTTCAGCCAATTGTATTCTATTTTCACCTATAATCTCTGTTAAATCATTAATTGCTTCTTTTAATTCTTTAGAAGATTTTTCATTATCAACATCAGCTGCTGTTATTGGTGTTAATGTTTTTTGTACACCTAATGTTTTAAATGATTCCCACATTTCTTTCGCTTCTTTTTCAGTTCCAGGAGAATATGCATCCCAATCATTCTTTGATTCTTCTTCTTTTGCATTTCCATCTTTATCCCTTTTAAGCCATGTTTCACCTGTCTTTATTAAATAATCACCATCTATATCAACATATTTATCACCTTTCTTTTGCTTAAAATATATATCTCTATACCAGTGATTCTCACTATGTGTTAATCTTGGAATAATTTTATGTATTATGTTTGTACCACTAGCTTTTCCAAACTTTTTAGTTATAGTTTTAAATATCTTCTTTACTTTTTCTTCATCAAGTCCTTTATCATAAAGATCAAATAATCCATTTCTTTGAACCATATCATCATCAACTCCGACATTTTTCCCCGCTGTACTTATAGCTTTACCGTTCTTATCTATTGCTGCATCCTTATTTGTAACTTCATAAAAATTCCCTTTTGCAGTTTTAAAAAATATTTTCTTACTCTTATCTATAGGTTCTTTTGCTTCTACACCACCTTCATAATACAATTTTCCATTATATCCAACATCTTTAGGTAACTCTAATTCTATAGCTCCCACTCCGATGTATTTCTTGTAATTCAATATTTAACTTTGTTTTTTCATATTGACCATTTTCATATTTTGTACCTTTTATAAGTTCTACAAGCATATCAGGTGCATTTGTTGCTTTATGCATTGCAATTAATAGATTTAATGGTAACCCATATCTACCAATCCATCCTTGAATTTCATATGTATAATTAACATTACTTTTATTATTTCCAAAGAAGTCCTTGGATTCTGTCCTCATTGTATATGTATCTAAATCTACTGTAACTTTAGGTGCCCTGTTAGCAAATTTTTCAACAAAACCTTTTCTACTTTCATCTTTTATCTTAAGCATTCCTGGAAACTTTATTGAACCATTTGCTTTATTTTTATCCTCTTCAGTAGGATTATATAATCCAACCGTTTCTCCAACCCATTTAAAGAAATTTCCTGTTGCTTCTCCTATTTTTCCTAATGTTTTTCCTATGTTAAACCATATTCCTGGCATTTCATCAATAAAATATGTATATCCATTTATCCAAGTATACATTAAAAGTGGACTATTTTCATATGATAATGCTTTTACATTTCCAGATTCATCTTCATATATTCCTTCTTCTGGAACATACACATCAGAATCAGTTATTTCTCCTACTTTTACTTTTTCAAGACCTGTTTCTTTGTCTACTTCTTTTTTTGTTTTAGTTGCTTTTGCTTCTACTTCCATTTGGTCTAATTTCTTATATATATATCCATCATTATATAGGTTATATCCCATTCTTCTTATATATGTAGCATTATCTAAAACATGTGCTATCTCTTCTTGTTTGAATTTGGCCGAATCTCCTCCTCCAAGCCATTGCATTGTTACATTTATTGCACTTTCAATCCATTCTTTAACTGTAGATAATGTAAAAGATGGTAAAAACATAAGTGCTGCAACAAGACCTATTACTGCTAATATTATTAATATAACCAACATTATTACAAGTACAAACGTTATTGTTACACCTATTGCAGCTCCTGCCGCTGTTCCTGCTGCAGCTCCTGTTGCTCCTGCTGCGGCTCCCGCTGTTCCTGCTGCGGCTCCCGCTGTTCCTACTGCAGCTCCTGTTGCTCCTGCTGCGGCTCCCGCTGTTCCTGCTGCGGCTCCTGTTGTTCCTGCTGCGGCTCCCGCTGTTTCTGCTGTGGCTCCCGCTGTTCCTGCTGCGGCTCCCGCTGTTTCTGCTGCTGTTCCTGTTGTTCCTGCTGCGGCTTCCGCTGTTTCTGTTGCAGTTCCTGTTGCTCCTGCTGTACTTGCTCCTTCTGTTCCAGTAGCCCCATTACCTCTTTGTGTAACATTTCTTATTGTTTCTTTTAATTTTTCTTGAGCCTTTTCTTTAATATTCTCTTTTGCTCTATCTACTGTTTGTTCTTTTATCCTTGATTTTAGTTGTTCTTTTTGACTATCAAATGAACCTCTTTCATCTTTTTCATCAAATCTTTTATCTTCATTATTATCCATTTACTACCATATCCCTACTATTTTTATGATTTCATCTAAAACATTCTTATTTAAAGTCAAAAAATATACTGTGACTACTTGTATTATTATAATTAAAATTATAGATGTTTTAAAGGATTTCTTTTTTGTTTTATGTCTGAAAATCTTCATTCCTAAAAGTGCCCCTATTATACCAAAACATAATGCTAAAGTTAATAATAGTTTTTCAGATACCCTACTTTTTTCCTTATATGCTAAATACTTATCTATACCATATACAAAAAAAGTTATTATATTTATTATTATAATATATCTTATCATTTTATGATATCCTTCCTGATCTATTATATTATAACACAAAAAAAATATTTACTTGAGTTTAATCTCATTTTTTTCAAATTTTTGTAATATTTGACTTTTTTTTATAAATATATTAAACTTTATTAAGTGTCAATATAAAGGAGGTGAGATCATGCCTGAAATAAAAGTTAATAATGGAAATCTTGAAGATGCTATAAAAAGATTTAAAAGACAATGTGCAAGAAATGGAATAATCCAAGAAATAAAGAAAAGAGAACACTATGAAAAACCTTCTGTAAAGAGAAAGAAAAAATCAGAAGCAGCAAAAAAAAGAAATAGAAAATAGTAATAATAAATAAATATACCTTATTAATAGTTTTAACTTTAACTATATAATAAGGTATTTTGTTATAAGTATATATTAAAAAGCTAGTAATATAAGCATTTTTACATTACTAGCTATTTTTATTGTTTTTATGGTGCTGATAGTGGGACTCGAACCCACATGATTTCTCGCAGGTTTTTGAGACCTGTGCGTCTACCAATTTCGCCATATCAGCAAACTAGTTGCTTTTTATTGCAACTATTTTTTATAATCTTAATTATTATGATTAATTTCATCAATTCCTACAGATTTACTATGTGTAATCTTATCCCACTTCTTATTAGGGAATAGTATTGATTTTATATTTATAACAATCCATGAACCCATAAAAATCGGATACATAAGTATTGCTTTCCACATAGGTTTTAATTTTTTACCTTCTAACAATATTATACCTATTGCTGCAAGCATTGGTGTTATAAATGTAGCAAAAATATATCTTAAATAATTTATTGCTAAATCTGTAATAGACATTTCTCCCATTAAATAAAATACTGTATTTACTCCCAATAATAATAATGTAAGTATCATAATTGGTATACCCAAAATATATAAGAAGCCATCGAAATTCATCATTGTTTTTTGTTTAAATACTGCTTTTGCTAAATCTTTTGAATATCCATTAACACATTGAATATGTCCGAACACTCCATCTTTCTCTTTGTTTCCAACTTTCCTTAAAAGTAAGTGGTTGTTCATCATATACTATTGCATCTTTTGCCCATCCAAGTTTAACACCTTTTGATATGTTTATAAGTGCAAATTCTATATCTTCAGTAAGTGTTTTTGTATTCCATCCTTCATCAATAAGTAAGTCCCATTTTACCATAAATGCTGTTCCGTTTATAAGTGGTGATAATCCCATATTATATCTTGCTAAATGATATAATCTATTCATTGTCCAATAAAATATAGCATATCCTCCAGAAACCCATGTATCAGTAGGATTTTTTATATCTCTATATCCTTGTACTAACACTTCTCCTTGGCAAAGCTTTTTATTCATTACATTCAAGAAATTTTTATCAACTACATTATCTGCATCAAAAACTAAAAGAGCATCATAATCATCTTTTTTGTCTTTCATTTTATCTAAAAACCAATTTAATGCATATCCCTTTGTCTTCTTAGTTTCATCAAATCTTTCATATACTATTGCACCATTTTCTCTTGCAACTTCTGCAGTATTATCTGTACAATTATCTGCTATCACATAAATATCAAACAATGATTTATCATAATCTTGCATTTTTAAACTTTTTATTAAATTTCCTATAACATTTTCTTCATTATTAGCTGGTAATGCTATTATAAATCTGTGTTTTTTATCTGTTAGCATTGGTTTTTCTTTAAATTTAATCAATGATGTTATGCTTATTATAAATTGGTATAACCAAAACAAATTGATTATCCATACTAACACTTGTTGAAAGGTACTTAATCCTTTAACTATTGCATCTGTCATAATTTTCCCCTATTTAATTAACTAAAATATATTATACTAGATTTATTACTTTTTTACAACTTGAAACCTTATAACTTTATTTCCATCCACTTCTATAGTATAATATTCATGTATAAATATAAAATCATGGGAGGGCGTAATGGAAAATTCAACTGAAAACACAATATCAAATACATATATTTCTAACATTGAGCTTTCAATAGAACTAGAAAACCTAAAAAACAAATATAATAATCTTGAAAATAATCTTATAGAATTAGAAAACATGATTTCTAAAACTTTAGAAGAAGGGGATAATTAATGGAAAACTTAGAACAAATTATAACAAAACAAAATAATATACGAGAAAAAATAAATGAATATAATAGAGATTTTGAATTATATAACAAAACATATATTGAAAAATTCACAGAATTAAAAACATTAAAAAATGAACTTAAATATGAAAAAAACTCTGTTCAAAAAGATGACGATAAAATTAAAATTCTTAATTTCAAAATCCAAAGCATGAGTATTGAAATTTCCTCTATGGCAAATCAAGTTAAAGAAATTCAAACAAATATTAATGATATGAAATTAGAACAAGAGCAACTAAAAGAAGAATTATTGGAAAATCCAGAAGTAAAAATAGCAGTTTATGCAGAGGAAAAGAGAAGAGTTCAAGAATTAAAAGATGCTAAAATATTAGAAAAAAGAGAAATAGATACACTATTAAAAAATAATCCAAAAGATATCTCGGAAATACCAAATAACATAGCAGAAAAAATATCAAAAGATTCTTTATTCCAAAAATATGATAGTCAAATTTCAAACTTTACAGAATTACTTAATAATTCTTCAAATCCTAGAGCAAAATCTAGTTTAGAAAACAAAATTAAAACACTAGAAAAGGAAAAGGAAGAATTCTTAATAAGTAAAATTAAGGAAATTGCCTCAGAATATCAAAATTCTATACATATTTATGAAAAAGAACTACAAACACTTGCAGTAAAAGAAGCTAAAGTAATCCTTGATAGACACAATGGAGTTTATAATAGTACTTCTAAAGTTAAAGATCAAAAAGTTTTTGATGACTCTAAAGATAATACTTCTAAAACTAGTGATGAAAAAGAAACAAAAACAGATCAATCTAACAATAAAGATGAATCACAACAAACTGATACAAAATCAAAAGATGAAAATGATGAAAATACTAATAACTCTAAAAATGATATTAATGATCCATCTGATAACAGTGATTTCAAATCTAAAATTATGGAAGAAGATATAAAAAACTTACCTAAAAAAATTGGATTTTTTGATAAATTCAAAGAAAAATTTTCAAAAGTAAAAGAATGGCTTAAAGATCAATTTGATAACTTCAAACTTACAACAGTACCTATGCCTGAAAAGAATGCTAAAAATGATGGACCTGAAGTAAACACAGATGCAAAAGGTAATACCGAAAATAAAAAAGATGAAACTGAAACTCAAAACAAAGAAGAAAAGAAACAAGAAAAAGAAAAGGAAAAAGAACAACAAGAACAAAAACAAAATGATGATTCTCCTAAAAATATGAACAATACAGATACAGAAAATAATAAAGAAGAAGAAAAAACAGAAAAAGAAGATTCAAAGGAAACAAAAGATAATAAAGAATATACAAATAGTAATTATACTCAAAAAGAAATTTTAGATAATGAAGATATTAGAAAAAAAATAGAAGATTATATGAATAATCTTGAAAAAAAACAAAAAGATAACTATAGCAAAGAAAAAGAAAATTCTACTAGAGAAAGCAAAGAAAAAGAGGAAATTTAATTCCTCTTTTCTTTATTTTAATAATTCAATAATTATTCATATTTTTATATTTATTAACGATTCTTATTATGATAATCCATATCTATTACCATACGACCTTGTATTGTTCCATTTTCCATTTCTTCAAAAATTTTTATTGCATCTTCAATTGGTCTTGTTTGTACAACTGGAACTACTACTCCTCTTGCTCCAAAATCAAATGCTTCTTCTAGATCTTTTCTAGTTCCTACAATAGAACCCACGACTTCTATCCCATCTATTACTGTTTTTATAATAGGTATATCCATCATTTCTGAAGGTAGCCCAACTGCTACTACCCTTCCTCCTGCTCTTACAGAATATACTGCTTGATCAAAAGCTACCTTAGCAACTGCAGATACAACTGCTCCATGTGCTCCTCCATTTGTCAATTCCATAATTTTCTTAGTAGGATCTTCATTTAAAGAATTAATAATATAATCTGCCCCTACTTCTTTTGCAAGATTTAATTTATCATCATTAATATCTACCGCTATAACTTTCATATTTAAAGCTTTTTTAGCATATTGTACTGCTAAATTTCCGAAGTCCACCTGCTCCATATAATACAACCCATTCACCTGGTCTTACATTGCTTACTTTTAGTGCTTTATACATTGTAACACCTGCACATGTTATACTACTTGCTGCTGCTGGCTCTAAATTTTCTGGTACCTTAACTGCATAATTTGCCTTTACTATTACATATTCTGCCATTCCACCATCAACTGTATATCCTGCATTTTTTACTGTTCTACATAATGTTTCTCTACCTGTTGTACAATATTCACACATTCCACATCCTTCAAAAAACCATGCAATACTAACTCTATCACCTATTTTTAAACTTTTTACATTTGGTGCAACTTCTATTACTTTTCCTATTCCTTCATGTCCAAGTATTCTTCCAGGAACTTTACCAAAATCCCCATGTGCAACATGTAAGTCTGTATGACATACTCCACAAAACTCTACCTTAACTAAAGCTTCCCCTTCTTCTAATGGTCTTAATTCTCTATCAACAATTTCAACACCTGTTGATGCTTGATTTACAACTACTGCCTTCATACATGCCTCCTACTTTTATAATGTTTACAATTACATTATATTCTAACAAAATCGTAATATCAAACCCTTAATTTTCTTATCACTTTATATTCTTGTCTTAAATTTTCTATCTCGTCTGCCCTTTTCTTATATGTTTCTTCTGCTTCTTTTAAATATATAGGTATCTGTTCATATTCTTCTCCTCTTATTAGATACCCTTTTGCATATTCTGTATAATATTCTTTTTTAGATTCTTTATTTTCCTTTTCTGCTTTTTCATAATATTTAAAAGCATCTGTATACCTTTTGATCTCATTTTTTATATGTTCTAAATGTTTTGCTTTTATATATATTTCATATTCAGTATCTTCTGCAACTATTTCTATTAATTTTTGTACTATTTTCTTATTATTTTTTCCAACAGCTACTTTGAAAAAGCCTTTTTGAATTTTTTTGCTTTTAGGTCCTGGTTTTGAATTTTGTATAAGAATTTTTAAAGTATCTACGACTCCAATATGTGTCTTATATTGTCTCTTTGATGTTATAGCGTCAAATTCATCTGCAACCCTAATTATTTGTCCTTCATACATTATTTCATCACCAACTAAACCGATTTGGATATCCTGTTCCATCTAATGCTTCATGATGGTAAAGTGGACCTGCACTATATGGTCTTAATTTAGGTTCTTTCATACACATATTATAACCAATAGTTGTATGTGTTTTCATTATTTCAAATTCTTCATCTGTAAGTTTTCCTTCTTTTTGAAGAATTTTAGGATCTATAAACATTTTGCCAATATCATGTATGAATCCACAAATACTTGTATATATTGTAAATCCTTTTTCCAATTTTAATTTTTCACATAACCTACAAGTTAAATTCCCTACATTTTCACTATGTTTTCTTGTAAACGGATCTAATGTATCTAATGAATTTAATTGATCTCTAAAAATTTTATCTAAATCATAATATTTTATAATATCATTTCTATAAAAATCTACTTCCCCATATTCTTTCATTTTATTTCTCACTTATCTTTACTTATCTTTTGTTCTATATTCTATTTTATTTTTATATTCATTTCTTTTATACCTAAATAATTGTTTATATTATTATCTGAATTTTCAGTTTTCTTCTTGCTTTCTTTTATTTCTTTTACTCTTTTTTCTAAAGCCTCTATATTCTTAGTTATTTGACCAATTACAACATTTCTTAAATATCTTCCTTGTAATGTTCCTCCATGTTTTTCTAATTGTTTTACTATAGAATTATTTATCCCTTTATTTTTTATATATAGGTTATTAGAATCTGTTGAAGTACTTGCTATTATTTTGAAATATCCTCCAATTTCCTCACCTTTTTCATTTGTATAACTTTCTACTACTATAGCTCCTTTATATGGTAATAAATTAAAATTTATTTCATCTGTATGACCACTTGAGAACGTATTATTATTTCTTTGATTAAACATTGGTATAAGTTCTCCTAAATCTCCTAGACTCATCTTGAAATTCTTCAATATTCCGGCTTTTTCTGTCTTTTCTAATTCTGAAACTGCATCTTTAGAAATATCTCCAAAAAGTCTTGCTTCAATCTTCTCATTATTATCTAATACTATTTCTAGATATTTTTCACCTTTTCGTATATCTCTAAATTGATATGATTCACCTAGTGAATAATCTATATTTCTTAAATCTTTAACAGTAGTGTTATTTATATTTCCATTATTTTTTATTACATTTTCATCTCTATCTTCAACAAAATTCTTATCTGATGGAACTGTAGCTGTTTCTTTTCCTTTTCTATTTATCTTTTCTTCTTTTTTATTATTATCTATAATTCCTAAATAAAAAATAATCCCAAATACCACAAGTATCAAAAATAATATTATTGCAATTATTATTCCTATTATTAAAAATCTCTTTTCATTTTTTTCCATTCTATTCTCCAATTATGATCGTATCATTCTTATTGGTAATGTTAAAATAACATCCAATAATTTTACTGGTAATTCAAAAACTGTTCCATATGCTTTACTATATATAAATCCTCGTATAAATGGAATATTATATATTAATATTAACAGTAATATCACTATACCAGCTATCACATATGCTTTTATCCTTTCTTTTAAAGGTCTTACAGTTACAACTTTATATCCCATCCTTCTTAGAGTATTATAATAATCCTCATACATTTTATTTACAATATTCTGTTTATGCATTTGTATCTCTTCTTCTGCCCTTTGCATCTCTTCTTGTAACTTTGTATCATCATTCAAATTATTAGCATTATCTATATTATTAATACTAATATTATTGTTACTATTAACATTATCTACATTTGTATTAACATTTTGAGTCTTACCTTGTTGTTTTTTCTTTTCTTTTTCTATTCTTTCTTTTTCTTCTAATATGGCTATTGTATCATCATATTTCTTTCTTTTTTCATCATCTGAAAGAGTTTCATATGCTTCATTTATTCTAACCATCTTTTCTTTCGCTTCTTCTTTCTTTCCTTCATCTTGTTCTAAATCTGGATGATATTTTCTAACTAAAACTTTATATGCTTTAGTTATTACCTCTTTTGATGCCATCCTACTAACTTCTAATATTTCATAATATGTTATCATATATTCCCTGCACTTTCTATTTTTCTATTTCTATTCTAATCTTAAATTCTGCAAGTGTATTTGATATATTCTTTTGTTTTAATTTTTCATCAGATAAATTACTATTTGAGATTTCATTATAATCTTTAATAACTCTTATTGAATCTAAATTAATTGCTGTTGCATCCTTATCGGCAAAATACATTTTAGGAAATCTCAATAATATATTTCTTGTTTCTAAAGGTTTTAATATTATATTTTCTTCATCAATTAATTTTCTATTACTATTTCCAACTTCTAGACTTGCAGCAAGTGCAGTATTATTTGATTTATCTTTTAACACAAGATAATTATTAGTTCTATTTGTTATTTCTAATAGATAATCTTCATGTTCTACCCAAACATTTTTTCCTTTTATATTTACCTTTAAATTATTGTCTTCATAAAATCCAGAACTTTTATATTTTCCTATATATCCTCTAATATTTAATCCTATTTTACCATTTTCATTTTTTATAATCATTTTTGTATCAGTAAACGAATATATCGTATTTGTTAATCCTGTTTCAAGAATATCTTCAAAAACTTTAACTTGATATATATAATCATTCCCTACTTTTGCATATGGTTTAATATCATATTTCTTGCCTTTATATACTTCTATAATATAACCTATTGCTTCTTTTTTATTTTTAAAAGAATAATATTTTGCATCTTCTGTTAACATTTCAGCAGCTAAGTCTATTTTATCTTCTTTAACATAATTTAAAAATTGATTTATTTTCTTTAATCCTTCTTCTTGTATTTTTGAAGGAAACTTTTGATTAGATATTACTGGTGTTTCTATATCTTTTGTTACTATTGGCCTTACTTCTGTATTATAATTTAATATCATATTATATATACTTGTACCAAATAATATTAAAACTAATATTATGATAATTTTAAGCATATTTTCTCTTAAATATCTTCCTATTATTAGTCTAATATTTGTATATAATCTTCTAAGCATACTTTTCTCCCATTTTATTATTTATTTTTACTAAATGAAAATACATAATCATTAAAATCATATTCTCTAAAAACAAAATATAATCCCTTCTTATTTTTATTATCTTCATTTGAATTGTTTGCTATAATATCTGTTTCTACAACATAATAATCCCCAATTGCTTCGAAATTAACATGTTTTATGCTAAATGAATCTGGATAATAGTCTTTAAAATATTTTTCAAACTCTTCTAAACTATTAAAATATTTTTTCTTGTATTCTGGTGCAAGTCTTTTATATACCTCTGAATAATTTTTCTCATTTAATTTTTTAACAATATCTCCTAAATATATTTTCATTCTTGCATACTCACTTTTGCCTTTTAATCTTTCCACAAGTTTTTCATTTTTTTCTATTCCTTTAACATATGGGACTTTAGGGTCTTCTTTTTTTTCAAAGAGTTTTGTAATTAACATTACAAATGAGGCCAATGTTAGTACAAAAAGTATTAACATTATTCCTAAAATTATTTTAATCTTTCTTTCATCTTTATTGATTTTCTTCTTTATTGTTTCCTTCATTTCCTGTATTTCCTTCAAATGTATCTAATACTAATTTCTTATATTCTTCTTCTTTTACACTACCTAATTCATTTGTTTCAATTCTTGTAATTAATCTTTCATATTCTTCACGTTCTTTATCTGTTATGTCTTGTTTTAACGCTTTCTTTTCCACTTTAGTTTTAAATACTTTTACTTTTTTTTGAATTTTTTCATATTTTTGCATTACTTCTTCTTTATCAAGCCCTGCTCTCATCATTTTTTCAATATTTTCTTTTAACTTTTTATTTTCTTCCATATATTCTTTCATTTCTGACATAACTTCATTTATCTCATTTTTGAAAGTCCTATATTCTTCTCTTTGACTAATCTTTTGTGTATCTCCAGAAGCTTTTGTTCCTCCTGAAAGTAATAATGATTCTACATCTCTAAAATCCCCATTAATTGGTGCATTTATTGTATTAAATTCACTTATCTCACTTGCTACCTTTGTTTGATTATATGCAAGCGCAAGTTCTTTTTCTGGTCCTTCTATATTTGTATAATCAATCTTATTTTCTTTTAATTCATTTAATTTCTTTGTCACAAGTAGATCTGCTTCAAATTTTGTCTTATTCTCAAATTTCATTAAATGTTCTCTATATTTATCAAGTGCTGTAGATAAGTCTTTCATTATTTGTCCATTATCCATCTTACTTTTAACTTGTTCTAAGAAATTTGCAATATTTTGTTTTCCTTCAACTGTGGCATTATCAAAATTTTGTCCTGTTATTTTTTCAATATTGTGTAATTGATCTTCAACATTATTACTAGACTTTTGTGCATTTTGTCCATAATCCCTATGTAAATCCATTTTTTTCAATTGATTATTTACTCTTGGAAGAATTCCTTTGTTCACTATAGCATGTCCTACAACACCACCTGCTATAATTTCATCTACTGGGTTTTTATCTGCAACAGTAAATCCTACTGCACCTCCGTATTATCGCTGGCGCAATATGTTTTCCTGCAAAAACATAAGTATTTTTAACAGCTTTTGCAGCTTTACTATTAAATACTTTTCCTGTAGTCTTTCCTACAGTTTCTAAGAATTTATTTTTAGCTTTAGTTTCCTCAGTACTTGTTTGTTGTGTATTATTATCTGCTGATCCTAAACCTCCTGCAGTTTGTGTAGATTGTTGTGTTTGTGATTGATTTTGATTTGTTGTATTATTTGTTTGTTTATTATTCTTATTACTAAACATTTCTTTTGCTTTAATATATATAGGTTTTTGTACATTTTCTGAATTATCTGAATCTTTTTTCTTAGATCCCATTTTTTCAATTCTCTTAAGTCCTTGATCATATATTATCATCTTAGCAAATCCTGATCCTTTTGATAAACTTACCTCTTTATCAAATTGGAACATTTCTTTTAGAATTTCTTCTGCTTCTTTAAAAAATTTAAAAAATGCAAGTAATAATATTAATAATCCGAAATTCAATCCTCCTGGTGTAAATGTTACTATGCCACCAGGACCTCCAATTCCACCAGATGCATTTGCAACCTTAAATACAGTTCCTGCAAATATTGTATATAATAATAAGTGGAATGGTTGTACAAAAACTAGTCCCATAAATTTTGTAAGCCAATTTCTCATACTTTGTGCTTTTTTATCCCCAACAACATCAATTGCATATGCAACTGAAATTATAGGTGCAATTAATATATAGAAACCTATAGTTATAAGTCTCTTAACATATACACTTAAGAATGATAGTGTTTGGAATAATATTATAAATAATATTACAAGACTTATCGTTTCTCTTATAAAATTAAAACTTAATATTCCTGCTACAAGACCCATAACTTGATTTTCAAGTGCTTTACTCTCATTTACTAAACTTTTTGTTATTATTGATACAAATGCTGAATTTAATGATATTACACCTACAATTATAAATATCATCAAGAACAATATCATTACACTCTTTATCCAATTTAAAAACATCATTTTTATTTCTGCAACATCTTTTGCAAGAGAAGATGTCATTGCTCTTATTGAAAGATATATTAGAATAAAGAATAATATTGCTATAGATATTAAAAATATAACTCTATACCATGATGCAATAGCATTCACAAATCCTGATAATTTTGTTTTTTCTGCTAAACTACCATTTATAAATATTTCTATATTTGTAATAGGTACCTTATTCATAAATATCTTATCTGGAGTTAGTAACCATCCTGATTTTGCTTCTCCTGCTCCTGCATCTTTACTTGAATCTTGTAATAATATTGTAAGAAGTGCCATTATACTTATAACTAGTATAACTACTGGTAAATATAAAACAAAAAATATTATACCTAAAACACCATTTAATAAATGTCCTATACCTGTTCCTATATCTCCCAAAAAATCACTTATAGGATTTGTTTGATCAATTTTAAAGCTTTTTCCTACTTTTCCGTTCTATATCTTCTTGTTCTTTTTCCTTATCTTCCTTTTCTTTCTTATCTTTATCAGTATCATTTGTAGATTTATTGTTACTATTACTATTACTATTACTACTACTATTATTACTATTGCTATTATTATTGTTGTTATTGTTAGTACTCTTATTAGATGAAGTATTATTAGAAGAAAAATATGACATTTTTTCTGCATTTATACTTACATTTCTAAATTCTAAAGTTTTTTCACTAATACTTGATATTAATGATGTAAATAAATATATATATATTAAAATTATAATCCATGAATATTTTTTTATATTATAAATATATTTTTTAATTTTTTTATTCATATTTTTCTCCTTTCTATAATCTTCCTAAACTCTTAAATACATCTCTTACTATTGTATCAAAATACATAGCATCTTCCAAATCCTCTTCTTTTTCTGGATCTAATTTATTTGCATCTTCTAATAAATCTACCTTTTTAAGTCTTTCTTCAGCCTTTGGTAATTCTGATACTACATCTGAATATCTTCCAAGCGGATCATCTTTCTTCTCAGAAATAATCTTATCATTTACTCTCTTAGTCATTTCATCAAATGCATGCATCATTTCTATCAATTCTTTTTCTTTATATTTTATAACAAATTCTTTTACTTTTTCATTCATTCCTTTTGTTATTATAGTTTTCTTTTCTTCTAACTCATCTTGCATCCTCAATATTATTTCTTCAGATATTGATGCTGTATCTCCTAATGTTTTCTTTAAATATTGATTTAATTCTTTCTTTGCTTTTTCAAATTCTTCTGTTACTTCTTTTTCTCTATTTTTTAATGTTTCGAAATATGCTTTTTGATTATTTTTCCCTTCTTCTGTTTCTGATGATAATTTTGTTCCTGTTAAATTTTCTAAATCTTTAAGTACTTGTGCATTTTGATTTGCAAATTTTTCTACTGTTTTATCATATTGTTCTTTTATTTGTTCTTTTCCTTTTTCTGTTCTTCCTTGAATTATTCCTGGTATAATTTGTCCTTCACTTTTTGCTTTTCTCATTTCTACTAAATTATCATAATTTTCAAGTGTTCTCTTTGTAGCTTTTTGTGCAACCGCTCCAACTTCAATTGCATCCATATTTTTAAGACCTGCTGTAACTGCAGTTGTTGCAAATGCAGTTGTTGCTGCAACAGTACCTCTAGCAAATGCTTTCAATGTTTTCTTAACAAATGGCTTTTTATTAAATGCTTTTTCTTGTTTTGATTGTATGTTATTAAATTTCTTTCTTTCTTTAACAGCATCTTCTGCACTAAAATTAGATTTAGTTTTATTAACTGTTTTCTTGAAATCATCCATCTTCTTTCTCTCAGCTTCTGAAACAACCCTTTTTTGAGTTTTATCTTTATCTGAATTTTCCGTACCATTTGACTTATTATTTGAAGTTTTTGTAGCAGATTCTTTTTCTTTTACTTTATCCATACCTCTATCAAGTTTATCATTTATAGCCTTAGTATCTTTATAATCATTTCTGGCCTTTATAGCTTTATTAACAGTTTTTGTAACTTTATCTACAACAAGCATTGTAGCTGCTGCAGAACTTTGTACACCTTCTCCTTTTAGTCCAAATATCTTCTTAAGTAATGCTTCACCTTTGAAGAAGAATAACATTCCAAACACTGTAAGAACTCCCATTTCTATAAAGTTTGAGATTTCTGTTGGCCTTATAAGCCATTCTGTGTTTGCATTTCCTGTAACCAATGGAAAAATTAATGCAACATATATAAATACATGGAAAAGTTGTATAAATACTGTATGTAAAAATTTATTTGTCCAAAACTCTAAAGTTTGAGATTTATTATCATCAAGCATATCAAGTGAATATGTAGCTGTTATAAGTGGTGCTACCATCATTAGAAATGAAATAACTATAAATCTTTTAAGATAATAGAAATAAAAGAATACCGTCTGAGCCAATATTGCTATATATATAAATGTTGCTGTAATTCCACCAAACCCCTGATTTGCTAAAGCATTTTTTAGCATTTCATTTGTTATTCCTTTAAATACTGTAGTTTGAGAATTATTTAATCCCGCTCTCACTGCTCCAACTAGTGCATTATTTATAGCAATTACCACAAACATAAAGAATAATACTCCAAACATTATTCCTATTCCTTTAACCCAGTTCACTAAAATCATTTTCGTTTCAGCTTTATCTTGTGCTAAACTTTTAGTCATAAATCTAATTACAGTTATCAATAATACAAATAATTGTATTACTACTGCAATAATCATTATTATTCTAACTGAAGATGCAATAGCTCCCATAAAACTTGAATAATTCCCTGCATTTTGTGGATTAAAATCAAGATTTATAAGTGGTAAATCATTAAATAATATATTATCTAGTGTAAGTACTCCTTTCCCACTTATAGTAAACCCTATAATCCATGACAATGCTGTCATTACAATTAAAAGTACTATTTTTATAACAGATAATACTAACATTGGGAATGCTCCAATAAGGCCATCCAAAAAGTTTATAGTTTTACTTACATTTTCATTTGTTGATCCAGAACCAGATGCAGTATTTGCAAATGATTTTACATATAGAGATATTAAAAGAAATGCTAATATAGATATAATTATAACTATACTAATTTGTATTTTTCTTTTTTTATTAATATTTATTTTCCTAATTATATTCATATTAGCCCCTTTCTCTATTTGGTATCTGTTTTCTTCTGCTCTCCTTCTGTTTGGTTCGCTGTTTTTACTACTTCTTCTCTTCTTCTATCAATTTTTGTTTTCTTCTTATTTGCTTTATTATATGCTTTCAAAATCTTCTTATGTGTTTTTTCATTATATTTTTCATTTCCTTTATCAAAGAAATATTGTGCAAGATCACTTTCAGATACTCCTTGCTTACCTAAATTTGCATTTGCTGTATTATATAATTTAATATTTTCTATAATTCTATCTTGTTCAATATATGATTTTACCCTATTTTTCTTAAGAGCTTTTAAATCTCCAATTGTTAATTCTTCTATTGTCTTATTTTTTAATTCTTGCACTTTTTTCTTTTCTTCTGTAGTAGCACTTTCTGCTACATAATTTACAGAATTTTCTATTTCATTTTTTCTGCTTATAATTTCATCATTATACATATTTGCTATTTGTTGTTTAGCAATATTTTGAATATCATCTATCTGTTCTTTAGAAAATACATTTATATTATTTCCTTCAATAATGTTCTTCATTTCTTCTTGCATTTTCTCTTCACTTAATTTTTTTTCATTTTGAAGCCTATTTATAAGTGTTTCTGCCATAATCTTATTTATAGCTATTTCTTTCTTACTTTCTTCTGCCTTATCTTCAATAGTTTTATTTGGTTTTAATTCTGATTCTTTTACAAATGTTTCATATTCTTGAACCTTGTCAATTAAAACTGTATTATCCACTTTAGAATCTATTGACTCTGTTAATTCTGAAATTACATTTCTCATTTGTTCATTTCTATTATTTTCTAAGAATTCCTTATCAATGTTTATTCCCATAGATTTCATTTCTCTTTCTAAATTTTCTTGACTTTCTATTTGAATCATTGTAAGTGCTATATTATTATTATCTGCAATAGCTTCATTTGCAAGTCTTCTATTATTAAACTTATGTATATTATATTTTCCATATAATTTTCTGGCCTTTCTCTTTTTAGACATATTTCGACTATACATATAGTTTCTATCTAATTTAAAATTAATATCTCCCATATCTACTTTTGAAGCCATTTGTTCTAAGATTATTTCATTTACTTCAACTGCTGTATCAACAAAAACTTGAGTATTTTCTCCCATGTATCTAAATTTACCACCTGGATATATAGGTTTTAAATTTGCTTTAAAGAATTTTTTAACCTCTCCACTCAATGTTAAAACTTCTGCATTTTTATATCTTGGATCTTTTTTAGCAAGTATCTTTCTATAATTTTCAATTTCCTTTTCAAACTTACCATTGAGTTCATATTTACCTTTTTTATTTTTCTTATCATCAAAATAATCAAAGAAATACATTGCTTTTAATAGATTTGTATATTCACTAAGATCCCCATCTGCTGCTTCTGTAATTGCAACTGGAATAAGTGTCATTGCTGTAATAAATCCTACTGTTTTTATTAGACTATATTTTGTTAATCTTAATATACTTGTAAATTCACCTTCTCCGAAGTCCTAGTCTATTTCGTAAATCTCTTAATGCCCTTATTCTTATATTGTCACCTTTTACCATTATACCTTTTTGTTGATCAAAAAATTTCTTTCTAGATAATGCTCTTGTTCTTCCTTCACTATCTGTATATCTTTCAAGCCATTTTTCGCCTGGTTTTCTTTTAAATATATTTCCATATACTTTATTAGTATTTTTTCTATTTTGTTCTTTTTGTATTCTATTAACTCTATCAATATTGGTTTCAAATTTATTTATTTCTTTCTTTTCTTCTTCAGATATAGGTTCTTGTTCATATATTTTTTGTTTATCAGAATTTTCTTCTTCTGTCTTATTCTTTCTTCCAAATTTAAAGAACTTATCATTTACTTTTTGGCCTAAATTATATGCTCTTATAAATCCTTCTTCTGCTGTATCTAAAATAGCTTCTTTTCCATCTTGGAATATCTTACTTCCAAATACAGTAGCAACTCTTTCTTTACCTTTTTTATACATTGATTTTCCAATATATGCATTTGTAATATCTAAAGGACTTGCTTTTAATAATTTATCTCCTGTTATTCCTGATGAAAGTCCGAAGTGCTGATACCATATCTCTAGGTAATCTCATTATTTGTCCAAATACAAATAACATAAATAATGTACTTATAAATCCTTCTCCAAACATATTCATAGATATTGTCATTAATACTGCATATCCAATAACATGTAATGATTGTAACATTATTATATAAATTATTTCTTTTAACCAGCTATTATAAACATTTGATTTTCCCGTTACTGTTTTTTGAAATGCATCATATACTGGAGTTACTACAGATGCAACAAGTAACATAAAGAAAAGTACAAGTCTTCTAACATATATAATTAAAAATTTAACAGTATACCATACTAATGCTATATATAACAATGTTGCAGGTATTCCTATCATTGCATTTAATGCATATGATCTTGTTCTTACTGTCTCATATAATGAATATGTAGGCATACCATCTTTTGATTTGATACCTGCCTGAAGCATTTTCATTACTGTATCTACAACATATGCATTAAACTTAACCACAAATACAATTACAAATATTACTGCAAATATTTTAGCAATTGTAATTATCCAATTAGTTAATGCAGCTGTTGCACTTGCTTTTTTTGATGCAATAGAGCTAAACATTGCTTGTATTGCTGATATTATCCCAAGTATAAGTGTTACACCTATAGCCATAATAAACATCATATAAAATGCTGAAGCCGCTGCTGCTCTAACAAGCCCAATTGGTGATTTATTATAATCTTCTTCTGTAAGCTCTTTTTCATCATATTTTTTAGCTATTTCTGAATCTCCACCTTTTTTAGCAAGTTCATTAATTTTTTCTATATCTCCACCTGCTGCAGTTTTACCTTTCATTCTAGCAATTGCTTCAGATGGTGTTACAAATATATCTGTATTTAAAAACTCTATTCTATTTGTTATTATATTTTCAAGAGTCACAGCCCTTCTTTCATCAATTTGTCCGTCCAGAATTAACTCTATTTACAATATATCCTTTTTGTCCTGTTATACCTTCTAAACTATATGTTAATATTACTTCTACTAATGTTGCTAAACCTATAAATGGTAATCTTAAAACAAAAAGTATGAAATTTAATAAGAACATTGCTATTTCTTGTAAGAAGTTTACTATTCTTCCTAGAAAACTAGTTTTTGCTGATATTTTAGGTTGTCCTTTTGCAAGCCCCTTATAAAAGAACTTATCCATTTCTTCTACTGGCGTTCTATATTTTGATAAATCTTGTTGTACAACCGTTGTCCCATCAGCTATTCTTAAAACTTTTGTTACTCCTTTAAAATTGTAATTTGCAATTTTAACAACATCACCTGTATGTGGAGCATGTAATAATTGATTGTCTCCTGCATAAAATCCAACATGCTTTCTAGCATTTGTCATAAATACAACATCACCGAACTTGCCATTCAGAAATATTATCTTTATTTATTTCTTGGACATTAAGTCCTGCACTTTTAAATTGTTCTTCAAGTGTTTCTGTTGTTCCATCAACCTTATATCCTAATTGTGATATTACCCACGAAACAAAACTACTACAATCAAATACATTTTGACTAGGATTACTTGCACTTCCATGTCCTGCTCCCCAAACATATTTTGATCCAAGTTTTTCTTTCCCTTTATTTATTATTTCTTCACCAGAAAATGCAAATACATAACTTTTAAAATTAGAAAGTATGATTAATACTATCAATATAATTATCATGATATTTTTTATTATTTTCTTCATTTGATTTATCACTATTAATCCCCTTTCTTCATCTTAATAAATATTATTCATATAATATTTTTGTCCATTTGCATTATATGTCATCATACCATTTTCAATACTCAATATTTCAATAGTCCCTTGATTTTCTATAATTTTAGTTGTTTCCCTAGTATATGGATCTAATCTAAAAATCCCCAGATTATTTAAACTATAATATATATATTTATTTGTTACAACAATACTATCTGCTGTTGCTGCATTATTTAAATTATATCTTTCTTTTTTAGGATCTGCAAAACATACTATACAACCATTATATTTTTGTGAATTATCATCTTCGCTTTGTTGTCCTGTCACAGCAACATTAAAATCATTCATTTCTCCATTTATATATGATTCACCAATTGCATTTTCTTTATCAATTTTTTCTCTTATTTCTTTTTCTACAAGATCATCATTTTCAAATAAAACTCCTAATTCTATCTCATCTTTTGTAACCTCATAATTATTATTCTTATTATCTTCTTTTCCAAAATACTTATCTTTTAGTTTTTGATAAAATTTCGAATTATTGTATATCTTTATCCCATTATTTAATTTATCATTATTTGATGCATATATTTTTATTCCAAATGCTGGATATACTAAATCAACTTTTTTAGAATTATATACAAACCTATCATATTCTTTATATGTACTTGTAATACCATTTATAAATGTTTTCATATCTCTATCTTTCAAATATTTATCAACATATTCTATAAATTTATTTATATCTTCTAAATCCCTCTTAAAATATACATATGCTTTTTGATTTCTTATATCTAATATCATATATATTTTATCATGTTCTATTACCAAAGTTTTATCTTTACTCAAAAACTTAGAAGAACCTTCTCCTAATTTTTTAAGTACTGTTTCTTCATTATCAGTAATTTTTATATCATTTACTATGGATCCTTCATATGAACTATTTATATACATATACATTATTTTTCCGAAAACTTTCTTTTAATCTAAATTTCCCATTATTAAAAGATAATTCATCGCCAACAACTGCTGTTAAATTTCCAAGTGATGTTCCTTTTATATCTGGATTATTAATTATTGCATTTATTTCTGGAGAATTAATAGTTAATCCTGTTTTCATTCTATCTGTATAATTCTTCGTACCATCTTTTTTTATATTATCTTGTGTTTCACTTTTTCTATATGTCGGTTCTTGTTCTTTTTTATTATTAAATATATTTAACAATATTATAATAATTCCAATAAATATAATTATAGATACTATCATAATAATTGCTATTATATTAACTGAATTTCCCCATCCTTTTTTCTTCAATGTTCTACCTCTTATTTTAAATTTCAGATTATACTTTCATATCTAAACTACTATTAGATGATCTTATAGTTGTTAATTTTCTCAAATTCAACATTCCTTTTATAGTCTTTTCTGCCCTTGAGAATTGTGTTATTACAAAAAGTGATAACAATGGGCTTGTTGCAGTAATTGGTGCAAGTGCATATATATATACTAAATATAATATTGGATAAATAAGTCCAACAAGTACTGCATCTACAAACTCTTTAAAAAAGTTTGAAAGCACTTGACTCTTTCCGGTCCCCGATCCTATCAACTGCATATGTAACAGATATTACAGGTGATACAACTATTAAAAATCCAATTGTTAATAACCTATTTATATATATTATAAGGAATTTAATATGATATGCTGACATAAATAAATATGCTATAAATGATACAGAATAACCATATCCACCACTTTCCTTTATACTCAATACATTTTTATATATTATTACTTCTGCACTCTGTGAACCACTTTCTAACATCTTATATCTTATTGAATTAAATATGTTAATAAGTATATCATGTGCAAAAAGTATCATTGCAAGTACCACAGTTATCAATAATGCAATCATAAGTCCTTTCACGCTATCTGTTAAGAAATTCTTAAGAGATGCTATTGCATCTGCTTTCGCATTAGTCTTCGCTGAATTAATCATAAGCATTATTGCCCCAATTATAAACAATAATAATGATATTCCTACTGCAAATCCTCTTGTTGCATTTGTCCATACTGCTACACCTTTTTTAAGGTTTGCATTTGCTTCATTTCCTCTTGAATTACTGTCTTTACTTGTATTTATATTAAATATATTAACATCTAAAAACTTAAAATCACCGAAAAATAATTTATCAAGTGTAAACAAATATTTTACTATAAAATTCTGAACAGTAGATTCTTCTGAACCTTCTTTATCTTTCTTTTCTTTGTTCCTTGCACTCTCACCTTTTTCATATGCATCTATATATTTTTGATTTGTATTTATTGCTGAAATAATTGATACAATAACTGCTCCTATAAGTATAGGTAAGCAAAATATCCCCACTATTGCAATAACTATAGTATTTAAAGTAAGAGCAACTACATCCATACTTGTTCCTCTATTTTTAGATCCATCTTTTAAAGGTGCATCTGTATTTTTTATCAAGTCTGACCTTTCACTTCTACCAACACTAACTTTATCTTGTGGCTGCATAAGTTTATTCCTTTTTGTATCAATATCACCTGGTTCAGGTGCTTTTTCTTTATTTTCCTTTGTTTCAGTCGTTGTTTTATTATTTTCTGTTGAAGCATATGATATATTTTGTGTTAAATATGTAAAAAAGGTTACTATTATCATACATATTATAAACAATTTATATATCATCTTTTTTATATCTTCCATATAATAACCTCCTTCATCAATATTTATATATTTTATATACTATATATTTAAAATTTAATTTTCCTCTTCTTTTGCTTTCGCATTTTCTCTTTCAACTTTTGTATTTATATTTGTATCAACAAACTCAAATTCCATTTGTGTTGGTTCAATTGAAAGAATTGTTGTATCATCCCCTATTTTTAGAAGTCCTTTACCAACAGTTGCAGTCGCAAGAAAAGATGCCTCTCCTTCACTTAGCTTAAATGTTTCTCTTATATAATCTATTTCTGCATTATCTTGTGCTAAAAATAGTTTTGTATCTGAAGATGTTAAAACAGCTTGAACTGCAGACATTTCATAAAAATCTTGGAATCTTTGTGATACAAGAGCAAGTGAAACATTTCTTTTTCTTGCACGTCTTGCCATTGTATTTAAGAAGTCTACAGCTTCTGGGAATGGTAAAAGCATCCATGCTTCATCAACTATAACTCTCTTCTTATTAGCTTTTTTCTTATCTTCACTATTTTTCTTAACATATTTTTCCCAAACCCATGAAAGCAATATTTGTTGCGCAAGTGGTCTTGCAAATCTTTCTTCTAATTGTGATATATCTAAATTTATAAATGGAACATGATCTCCTAAATCAAATGTTGATTGTCCATCAAAATATGCAAGCTGTCCACCAAAGTCTCTTATATATTGTTTCATAACTTTAAGTAAATAACTAAAATGAAATCTATAATCATCATTTGTTGATTCTTCTGCAGTTTTTTCAAGCCTTCTATACCAACTTCCAAGTGTAGGCATTTTCTTCTTTTTACTTCCCAAGAAGTTATTTGATATACTCTTATCTGATGTATCTTCATATAAGCTTGAAGGATTTGAATTAATACCAAGTGCTCTATATTCTTCTGAAACTACTTCAGATATTATTTGTTTTGTTATTTCATTTACTTCCTTACTTTTTGTACTACCTTTTGCCATTGTAAGTATTGCTTGTGTAACGTCTTCTACCTTACTTTCTACATTTAATACTCTTTTTTCTTTTTGTGTTATTTCATCAAGTACAATTTCTGTTTCTAAATCAAATATATTAATAATTGTTTTTGATGTAGGGCTTATAACAATACTTATTCCTCCAAGTGATTCTGCAACAACCCCATATTCACCTTCAACATCTAGTGCTAATGTTTCTATACCTTGAAGTACATATGATCTTGCTGTTATAACCTTGATTGTAACACCTTTACCTGCTCCTGACTTACCAAATACAACCATATTATAATTAGTAAGATCTTTACTAAAATTATCATAAATTATAGGAAGTCCTGTTTGTAGGTTAAACCCTAAAGGTATACCAGTATTATGTCCTACCATCGAATTAAAAAATGGAAATACTGTTCCCATACTATTTCTATCAAAAGTATGATATGTATTTATCTTATTTTCATTATATGGCATATTTGATATAAATGCTTCATCTTGAAGTGCCCAAGCCGGTTTTAATGTAAGAAGTGTTTTCCCCATTACAGATGATAATTTTTCTGTAGATGTATCTAAATCTTCCTTACTATATGAAAATAATGTTGTTATAATTGATGCTGAGAATACGCTATTATAACCTGCTTCAATCTGGTCTCTTAATTGTTCTAATTCTGCTTTTTTATTTGAAAGAGTTCTTGCACGGTTAACATCCCCTCTATCTTCTGCAACAATTATTTCTGATACTATTTCTGTTATTTCCTTATTTAAATCTGTTTGTGATTTTCCGAGGTGCTATAGGCTTTATAAACACAGATGTATTTGCATCACCAAAAATATACATTTCTCTTAATAATTCTGGAAAAACAGCAGTTCTAGGAAGTGTAGATACTATCATTGTTCTTGCATATCTAGTTGTGTTTGATGCTATCTCTAAATGGTTCGTATATGATGCATCTATTCCGTCCTGGTGCAATTAAATCTTTTAAATCTTTTACGTTTCTCCTTATTGCACCCTTATCTTCACTCTTTTTAATTTTTTCTGCTTCATTCTTTTTATTAAAAAATAACATCTCTACCTTCCTTTTTTATTTCTTTAATTTTCCGTTCATCATCTAATTCTGCTTCATCTATTATATTTTGTGCATCTTTATATAGATTTTCTTCAAATGATGATTTATATTGTTCTAATGTAATTTTTGCCTTTTCTTTTATTTTTTCTTTCTTATTCTTTTCTAATTCTTCTATTTCTTTTTTTCTCTTCTTATCTGCTTTTGTTATACTTTGTGTTGCAAGTTCTATACCTTGAATATTAATTTCTTCTTGTAACATTCTCTTTCTCTTATTAAGTACATCTTGTGAAGTTGTGTATAATTTATCTGCTTCATTTTCAAGATAATTTTTCAAGTTTATATTTTCAAGTTCATCTCTATTAAAGGCATTAAATAATAATTCTACTAATTCTTCTGAATTTAGAACTCTTGATGATATTGATGAACCTCTAAGAGCATTTGAAATATTATTACATCTTGTAAATAATTCTGAAAATATTATTGATTCTTTTTCTTCTTGTGTATAATTTTCCGCTCTTTGTCCTAATTCTTCCGCAAAATATGATACAACTATAAATGTTTTTTGTTCTAGAACATTTCTATTTCTATTTAATCTTTCAGTATATACTAATGTATCTTGAGCATATTCCCAAAGTCTACGTTTATTATTATATAAATATTCATATTTCTTGTATTTTTCATCTTGTGATGTAGCTAATGCTTTTTTCATTTTTTCTGCAAGATCGTCTATTTCTTTCTTAAATGTTTCTGTTCTTTCCTTATAATCTTTTATTATATCTGTAAAATTTAAACTTCTTGTTTGTACATAAAGTTGAACTGGATTTTTAAGAGTATTTAAAAATTGTAAAAAACCTTCTTCAATAGCAAGTTTTTCTCTTTCAGATCTAAGGTCAAAGTTAACACCATTACAAAGAAGTACCATTATAAATTCTTTTCTTTCTTTTCTAACAATCATTCCATTATCTACAGAATCAAAACCTAAGAAATCATGAATTCTTTCTCTTTTTAAAACACCGTGAAATCTACCAAAATCTTCTCTTTTTGCTTTTTCACTGCCGGTCTATAACTTCATCTATTGTTTCTTCTTCATCTGTTTTCTTACTTTTTAATACCATTCTTATAACAAATACTACAACTTCAATAAAAATTGCAAATACTAATATAAGAATTAGTAACATCATTATCTCACTCACTATTATTCCTCCTCACTATATATCTTAAGTGATCTTCTTCCTTTGAATACATAATATCTAAATACAATATTATATAAATACTCTCCTTGTATTTCTTTAGTTATTGGAATCCCTGGTATATACATAACTGGAAATGTTCCTATTATAAATCCTAAAAGTCCAAATATCCCAACAAGAATAAACATTCCTACTTGAAAATTAAGTAAAAGTGGTATAACACCTATAATTACACCAACCATAATACCTATTACTGTAGATATTAATGATCTAATAGAAAATATTACAAATATTCTAGTTTCATTTTGTTTTTTTCTTGGTATTTCATGCTTTCTCACTACTTTTCTCCTAAATCAAATTTAAATAAAATAATTTAAAACTATTTCTTAAACTTTTGCTACCATTTCTGAAATAGTTTTTACTATAAAACTCCATATTGGATATGCTGAAACAAACACAAAAGATGCAATTACAAATCCAAAAAATTGCATTTTTAATTTTGCGATTTCTTGACCTTTTCCGTGATGCTGCAACAAATTTCATACCAAATATTATTGATACTGCAACACAAACTATCATTCCAACACTTATAACAAGATCTCCTATTGGTTTTAATTGTTCTGCAAATTTATCTCCCATAGCTTTTGCATCAATCCCACCATCTGTTTTCTTACCTGCTTGATCAAAATTCTTAACTGCTGTTATTACATTTTGTATACTAAAATTTGAATTGCCACTATCACCTGTACTTTTTGTATCTGTCTTTGCATAAGTCATTCCATTCATTAATATCACAAACATTATGACACTAATTACTATTAAAAATATTCTACTTATTTTTATACTTTTATAATCCTTCATGTTATATTCCTCTTATCTTATTATATTCTACTATATTATATTAAACATATATTGTTTTATCAATTAAAACTATCATTTTATAACATTTCTTTGCCTTTTTTTATTTATTTGTAATATTTCTTTTTTTGAGATATTTTTTAAACATTTTCATTACAAGAAATACATAAAATTTGACAATTTCTACTTTAAAATATATTATTATATATGTAGTTAAATACTTAAACTACACAACGTTGTGTAACTAATTTTTTAGTAACATCATAAATTTTCAAGGAGGAAAATATGAAGAAAAATATAATCAAAATGGGAATAGCTTTATTTTTCGTTTTACTTGTAGTAGCAAACTTTGCTTTAGCAAACTCAGGTATTAAAGTTCCTACAATTAAGCAAGTACAAGGTGGTAAGGCTGAATCATTAGTTGGTCAAATATTAGGTATTTTACAATTCGTAGCAGTTGCAATAGCATTAGCTATGTTATTAGTAATTGGTATTAAATACATTACAGCTTCACCAGAAGGAAAAGCTGATATTAAAGGTACAGCAATTGCTTACTTAATTGGTGCTGTTTGTATATTTGCAGCAGTTGGTATACTTAATGGTATTAAAGACATTGTTGAAAAACTTAACTCAGGAAACTAAAAAAGAGAAAAAGAAAAGAACTTCCATAAAAGGAAGTTCTTTTCTTATTCTTTCATCTTAAACTCTAATACCAATTTTAAAACTGTAGTTGGAGCTATTATCAATAATGAACCTACTGCAAATCCTACTGCTGCAGATTTTAAGTCACTCTTCTTTTCAGCAGTTGTTGATGTAACTGCCATTATACCTGCTATCATTATTGCTGCAAATAAAAATGCAACACCAATCCATTGTATATATCCGAAGTATTTCTGATCCTATTTCATTTATTTTACTATCACTTGAATCTCCAGGTTTTAGCTTACTTATAATCCCATCATAATCAGTTGCATATAATCTAATTATAATTGGAAATATAGATAATAACAATATTGCTAAAACCAATAATGTCTTTTTTATCTTTTTATTCATTTGTAACTCCTATTAATTTAAACTGCATTTTTAAACTGTATTGCAATTTTTTGTATAAATGTAAGTATTGTAGTTGCCCCAAATATACAAATTGCTCCAAATATATAATTCATTGCAACATTTTTAAAATCAGGTTTTTCTTTATCTGATTTCAAAATAAATCTGATACCTATAATTACCAACATAATAAGACCTACAGCTATACCTATAAGTTGTAATAATTCTAATAATGTTTTAGATACACCTATAATTGTCCTTGCTGCTTTTGAACTTGTGTCTATATTTCCATTTCCATCTAAAGTTGCAATTGTATTTGCTTGTGTTGTGCCTTGTGGTGCTTGTGTTGTAGTAGCCCCTAATACACTATTTGAAATTATTATTAATTGTATAAGAACCATAAATATAACTACAACTTTTCTCAAAGTTTTCTTTTTCATTAAAACTCTCCTAACCTATAATATAATACCTATATATTATACTATATTATTCATATTTTTTCAAATCTTCAAATAATAGATAGTACAAGTTCTATTCTCACACTATCTATTATCATTGAACATTATTTTCTTCTACTTTTTCTTGTTATCTTCCTCAATTTATTTTGATATATATACATTACCCCACATAATATTGATATTGCAAATATACCTATTACAGCTTTGATATTACTTTCCCCTGATTTTGGTAAATCTTTATCAACTTTTGGAATTGTTGTGCCATTTGTTCCACCATTATTTCCATTTATTCCTGTAAGTCCAATTCCTCTTCCTGATGGATTATTATTATTTGTTCCTGGTACATTTCTACTGTTAAATATATTAGTAGAATTATTATTTGGATCTCCTGTTAGAACTCTTCCATTATATATATATTGGTTAGTTGTTCCACCATTGTTTCCATTCCCATTATTATTTCTTCCATTGTTGTTTCCATTGTTATTAGATCCATTTGGTGTATATCTTCCACTATTATTTCCTCCTGAATTATTACCACCATTATTGTTGTTATTTCCAGGATTATTATTATTTCCGCTATTGTTTCCATTATTGCCTGAATTATTATTATCAACTTCTTTTCTTAACCATTTAGCCTTATACTTAATTATTCCACCTGTAGAAGCTTTCCAATCTGGTTCCCATCCAACAAATTGATATCCATCTTTACTTGGTTGTACATATGTTAAGAATAATGTCCCATTATCTACTTCAAAAACAACAGGGTATCTCCATTTTCCTCCATCAAGATCAAATATTATTCTTGTTCTACCTTTTTTTACAGTGCTTTCATCATAATCTGATTGTGATATGTTATCATATTTCGGATCATAAATCTTAATATTATCTGGTAGATTTGGGAATATTGTATGTCCTGTGCCATCATCTCCCGGATTATTTCCACCATTGTTTCCATTTCCATTATTATTCCCTCCATTATTGTTTCCACCATTATTATCTTTCTTATCATTATCTCCATTACTTGGATATTCTTGATTTTCACCACTTTCATCTTTTTTTACCCAATCTGCAGTATATGTAGTGTCTGAATATATTGGTAATGAAACGTTTGGTGTCCATCCATTAAATCTAAATCCTTTTCTTTCCGGATTTTTCAAAGGAGCATTTGGTGCTGTTCCAGCGTCTATAACTGAACTTTCATTATAATTAGTATCAGATCCTGGTGCTGTAAATGTTGCTCTTACTTTTTCTCTTTCCCATATAGCTCTTATTTCCATATTACTATTTAAAGGTTCATTTTCTGATACTGACCACCCCTTAAACTTATAACCTAATTTTGTTGGAACTGTCGCTCTTATTCTACTTAATCCTGATGCATTTACCGGATCAGACAATCTTGTACCTTGACTTATATATAGTTTTTCTCCATTTTGCATTAATGTGCTTTTTCCACCATCTAAATTTGCTGTTAATTCTACAACATTCCCTGCAGGCCTTGGTATATCTTCTAATATTGCTTTTATTTCCATATTATCTGTTACAACTGTATCTAAGCTTGGAGACCATCCTACTAATCTCTTTCCTTCTGGTAAATTTACATTATCTAATCCTAAAGGCTTATTACCTGCAATTACCAATTCTTGCCCTATAACCTGTTTATTAGGACTTTCTGTATAGTAAGTTACTGTCTTGTATTTTAACCATTCTTCTTTATTCATTAATGTTGTTAAAACTAAATCATTTGTAAATATTCTAGATGTTGATGGTGCAGGCATAAAATATGTTTCGATTTTTTTACCTTTATCATCTTTAAAGTCTGTAGAATATCCTGGCATCCTTGGTATAACTTTACCTATACGTTTTGCTATTGTAGTTCCTATTTGCATTTCACCAAAGTTATGCATATATCCTAAATCTTCATCTATTACTTTTAAAGCAGCCTTATATTTCTTGTCTTTATATGGTTCATAATATACATATGGAGCACTCGAATTTTCACTATGACCATATCTTATCTCAGCTTTTGCAGTTTTTTCTGTTATAACTGTATCTTTATAAAATTCACGTCCTTGAGGGTTTATATCCCATCCTAAAAACCTATATTTTGTTTCTGTACTACTAAAATCACTGTCATAATTTGCAGGTCCTGTTCCAGCCCATAAATTTAATGGGAATCTTGAACCTTTTGGTATATAAAATGTTGCTTCATTATTTCCATAAGAAGTATATCCTTTAGACATAAGTTCTAATATTTTCTTTTGACTCTTAAATGTTATTTTTACATATTTTCCCTTATTTTTTTCTAGTAATGTTTGAGCTTTCCCCGGTGTATTAGAATCAATATCTGTTCTTGGTGTTATTATTTCAGCGCCTTCTGGATTATATGCATATATTACTGCCCTATAACCTATATTCCCAGGATTTGATTCTACTCCTTCATATGCAAATATAGACTTATTTTGTGCTGATATATCACTTGTTCTTGTATTATATAAATTATTTCTTCCAGGTAAAATACTTCTTCCACCATATTGTGCTGCATCTTTAGAAGCATAATCTGTCATGAATTCTAAAGTTCCTTCTCCATAATTCTTATTACTTCCAGATGTAACGATTTTATCATAAACTAATTTTATCTTACCTATTAAAGATAATTTATCCTTATACAAACCATTTTCATCTTTTTGCATAAATAATGTATCAACCCCATATTCTGCCCTATATAATTCTTTTAATTTATCTTCAAATGTTTTAAAATTATTACTTGCTATATCTGCTGTCCATTCTCTTACTCCATTATTTAAATCATATACTCCTGTTTCATTTCCGAATGTTGCAGATGATGAATTCGCTATGTCTGATGTACTTGTAGTATTTGGACTATAATTTGTATTTGCAAGTCCTGTTAAATAATATAATGCCCCATATTCTGTATTTCTTGGTAGATTTGTATGTTGCATTGTATAATCAAGTCCATATTGATTATTATCTCTTACCATTCTATCAATATTATAGAATGCTTGATAATGTTGTTCTGACTTTGATATTGTATTATTAGGTGCAAATCTTCCATCTGTACCTATCATGTATTTAGAAATCCAAAAACCTTTTCTTTGTGTTCCACCTTTTCCAAATGCTTCATGTATTCTAAATCCCTTAGATTTAAGAGTTTCATGATTTGGTACAAATTCTTTTTCCATCTTCCAATATGGTGTTTTTACTGCACTTTCATCTGTCATTGTTTCCATATCTGATCCGACAAACCCTTTATCTGTATAATAACCTTTTATATTATTTTGACTTGAATCTGTATAATATGTAATCCTATATGCAAATCTTGGTATCCATACCCAATAACTTCCATCTTTTGTTTTTGCATTTGCCATTCTACCTGCATAATAATCATACCATTTTTCTGGATTTACTAAAGGATCTTGAACTTCTTTTTCAACTCCATTTTCCCATGTAATTGCTGTCATATCTGCAAATAATATAGGAAGTGATGGTTCTCTTCTAAACTCATTAATATTTAATATAGTGTTTTGTCCTTCTTGTTCTATTGGTGCATTAAATAATATATTATATCCTTGTATAACTTCATTTGCACCACCATTATATAATGTTACAATTGTATAACTAAAAACAAATGTAATTAAAAATAATTTTAATATTCCTTTTTTTAACATCAAACATTCTCCTTTATACATAATATCAATTTAACTATATCATACCAATTCTTCTTTGTTAAATTATATTTAATTTTTGTTACATAAGATACGAAAAAGACATACATATTAATCTATGTATGTCTTTTTTAGTTCACTTTATTGCATCTGGTCCTGGAATCTTGAAAATTGTAACTTCCATTGCACCTCTCTTGCTCATTTCATTTACCATAACCATATCAATATGGCCTCCTGTCTTACCTGCCTCTAATATAAAAGCTGCTGACCCATCTTTACCATTCATTGAGTAAATATCATTCTTAAGAAGTCTCTTTCTTACTCTCAAACCATATCCAAACTCAACACCTTCAGACTCAGCCTTCGATCCTACATGTACATTTGCATCCCAAGTTCTTGGAACAAAACAGATCAAATAGAAACCTGGATGTAAATAAGCATCAATGTCTTTAGCTTGTTCACCTATCATTAGATTAGCACTGTATATTCTTTCTCCTTGAAATTTAAATACATCTAAATCAATTTCTTGGTACTTTCCAGTAAATGGTAAAGCCTTTTTCTCAACCACTTTTAAGTCTAACATCCCTGTTGTATCAACTTCATCATATTTGACGTCAGACCCACTTTTGTTTATGCTTCTTTCTGGATTCCCTTGATATTCATTCTTTCCTTTTATAGAGTTTGTACTCTTTTGTTGCTTTCCAAGTTTTCCATCCATAGCATTATCAATGCTACGATTCACCTTATTTTGCAAATTATTCTTTATCGTATTTTTGGCCCCTTCAGTAATCCGTCTTCCAAAATCACTGATCCAACCAGCCTTTACAGGTACTGACATCAAAGTAATCAAAACCAAAATTCCTAGAATTCTTTGTTTTTTCATTACAACCATCTCCTTTTTATTTTTAAAATTTTAACAATAAAAGACCAATTTTTATAATGAATGACTTTACATTCATCTCTTATGCTTATATAATATCACATTATACTATTTATGTAAAGTATTTTTGTGCATTTTTTTATATATTTTCTAAAAAAAGAACTCTAAAATAATTAGAGTTCTTTTCTTTTAGAAAGTTTTTAAGTGTTTTTTAGACTACTTTTGTCTTCTCTTTCTCACTATCATCACTATTACAACTCCTGTTGTTAACACAACTGCTATACTTGAAGCTATTAGAAGTGCATTCTTTCTAATATATTCTAGTGTTCTTGCTTCATTTAGACCTGTTGGTGGTGATAATGTTACTATTTCTGTTGCTGCTGCTCCTGTTGATTGTGCTGCTACCATATATGCTCTATCTAAGTTTTCTTCCTTACTTGGTACATTCTTTGGTTGTCCCTTTCCTGGAAGTGTTCCATCTCCTAATTGGTTTATCTTATCCATCTCTGTTATCATCATTCCTGGTGTGAACTCTGTTCTACGTCCATTACTTGTATGATATGTTAATACTTCTGCCATGTTTTGGAATGTTAAGTCATTTGATGTTGAACTTCCTGATGATGTTCTATCTGTCCTTATATTCCATGTTCTTACGAAGTCATCTTCTTTAGGTGAATTTGCATAACCATTAGCATTTTTGTAAGTTCTTTCGATTGTAGCATATGGATCTACTGGACTCATATATGTAGATGATTCTTTTAATAATAATAGGTTTGATCTAGTATTATTATTTGTAGTATTTTGTTTTCCAGAAACTTCTTCTAGATATCTAATACCATTTTCATCAACATAGTTAGCTTCCTTAGCTTTTTCTTCGTTCTTAACCCCATTGATTAATCCTACTAAATCAGCTTTGTTTGCTGGTGTCCAAGATGCATTTTCGCTATCTCCTGCATTAACAGTTGCACCATTGTCTACTATATCTAATATTTGTCTAATCTTAATCTTAGCTTTTTCATTATCATTTAAAGGAGTATTTCCCTTATTAATATAGTATTCTTGACCTATGTATTTACCATAGTTATATCTAGCTATACCTTGGTGTGCAAGTCTACCAAGAGTTTGAGCTGGTTCATCTGGCATACCTGTCTTGTATGCTTCTTCTCTATATTTATTAGTATCTTGGATACTAGTATCTATAGTTCTATCTAATTGACTTAAGTTATATGCATAAATACCATATCTAACTTTAATAGTAGCATCTTGCATTACACTATCATCAATATTTATATATCTAAATCCTGCTTTAACAGATTTTCTTTGGTTTTCGTCTTTTGCTTTACCATCAGTAAGTTCAGTTCTATCAAGAGATAGTACTAAATCTTGTCCAGTAGAATTTTCTTTATCTAATTCTCTAGTTACTTTTAATCTAGCAAATAATTCTTCGTTTCCACCATAAGTAACATTACTTAAGTTACCAGTTTCTGCCTTATCAATCTTAGATTTAATATTATATTTTAAGTTTACTTTTTCTTTACCATCTGCTGTATTAATAACAATATTAGTAATTTCTTTATTTAAAACTATCTTACTTTCAGGTCTTTGAACAATACCTAAGTTTACATTCTTAACATTATAGTTTGTATTTTCAAACTTGTTGTTAGAATTCTTCTTATTCTTGTAAATACCTTCAATGTAGTATATATCACTCAATTCATTTAGTATTACTGCAGAACCCGGTTTAGATTTTTGTAATTTTTCATAGTATTCAATACTAAAGTTAATCTTAGGAGTTGTAGCATTCATACTTGTATATTTATGAGCTAGTTTTAATTTTTCATTATCTATCTTGTTCTTATCAGCTGTAGTATATACATTTAATGTATCTACAACGTTATTTTTGAATGTATCTAAGTTCTTAGTTACTTCAACTCTTCTTCCTTCATCATCTCTTGCATAAGATAGATTTTCTGTATCTTTACTTTCATCTTTATCTTTAGCAAGCCAAGTAGTATTTAAATTACTTTCTTGTTTATTATTTGCATAGAATTGAGTAGTCTTAAATGATTCACCATTATACCATTTAACTTTTCTATCCTTATTATCATCTTTAACAGTTGGAACAAGTTCATCTTTGTTAACATCTGCATTTTGAACAGCATTAAGGATATTTCTACCTTGGTTATTCTTATCTGCAAATACTTTAGTTAAGTTTTCTTTAGAAGGAGAAGAATAGTTTAAGTTAACAACGAAGTTACCTGCTGGAACTCCAGTGAACTTATATTCACCCTTATCGTTAGTTTTAACATTAGATTCAAAACCTGTAACACCTTTAAGGCTCATTTCGATATCACCAGATTCAGACTTAATATGTTCTGGCCATACAAAACCTAAGTCAAAGTATGGAAGACCACTTCTTACACTAGCATATCTTAAGTTTGGTTTATCATCAATTTGTCTAGCTTTGAAAGATAATCTTTCTTCTAGAGTTACTGGATGATTTGGAATACCTTTTTCATTAGCACTCATCTTACCATCACCAGTTAAGATACCTCTATTTAAAGTATTTTGTTTATCTTCCCAAACAGTACCAGTAAGTTCTCTTGAAACTTTTTCAGGGCTACCTTGAGGTATTCTAATGTTAATACCTGGAGCATCGTCAGTATCATCTTCTAGTACAAACTTACCGTCTTTACCTTTATTTGTTGTGAAGTTAGATGGAGCAGAGTCTCTATCTATCTTACCAGAATATGTACCAGTATGAACATTATATGATGCAAAAGCACCTATTTCAGCTGTATTAGTAAAGTCACCAAGTTCTAAAGCATTCTTAAGAACTTTAATACCGTCATCTTTACCAATCTTATCTTTAAGTTCACCTAAATCTTGTTGGCTTACATTTTCAACCTTAAGAGCATTCTTAACTCTATATGTATTAAATACATCAGCTCTTTCGCCTGGTTTTAACATAAATCCTGCATTTTGAACAGTACCTTCTGTTTGAGTAGTAGTGTAATCACCACTTTGAGCTGGAACTCTATCATTTGAAGTAGACCATTTTAATTCTTTTAATTTAGCTTGATCAGCTTGAGAAAGGTCTAATTTAGATATTGGTTCTTCTTTACCATGTATTAAGTATTTACTTACAGGTATAGTAGTTTGAGTTCCTTTAAGATCAATACCTTCTTTTTCTATATTTGATTTTGGATCTAGTTGTACTTCTTTCTTAATTTCAGTTTGAACTAATTCCATCTTATTAGTATGTATATCGTTTAATTGTGATACATAGATTGCATCAACAGGAGAACTGTTAACAACTTGTATCTTATATGTTAAGAATACATCTACTTGTCTAGTATCATCATGGTTACCTCTAGAAGGATCTGTATTTCTAGGAGATTTATCTAGAGATCTTTCATAATCAATTTCTTCTTTAAGAAGTTTTAGAACTTCTGGGTTAGAAGTATACATTGATGTTCTGTATATATAGTCTGTCTTATATATATCTAAGAATCTTTGTGTCTTATTTGCATCTCTATTTTTTTGAAGGTTTTCCATTTCAACATCTATAGTTCTACCAAGACCTTTTTGTTTTTCAGCTTCTGATAGATATTCATCATATAGTGTTTTGTATAGGTAGTTATATGCCTTCTTGTTTGCAATAACAAGAGCACTGTTTAATTCTTTAGTTGTTTCCATATCAACATGTCTTCTCTTTAATCCAAGATTAATTTCATTCATGTAAGCTCTTTGGCTATAGTATATACCTGCATATTGTCCATAAGAACTATCTACAGATTCATCAGTTGGTTCACCGTTAGTGTTACCACCAGTAGTACCACCTAAAGCTTTCCAAATATTATTATCTTGTTTACCACTCTTAATAATATTTTCCCAAGCACCTAAATCGATACCACCTTCTTTATATATAGATTCCCAAACCTTAGACATATCAACTTGTCCGTTGTTTATTAAGTCACCTATAACTGTTCCTGCTACACCTGATTGATTTAATATTTGGTTTAACATGTCTTTAACATCTTTATTAACGTTTATATCAAAACCTGCTACATTAACATTAATACTTCCTGTTTTAGCAAGTTCGTCAATAATACTTGCTGCTAAAGCACCAGTACCGATAACTTTTTCTAAGTTAGTACCAGATACTTTACCATTGTTACTTAATTCACCAAAAGTTGTTCCAGCATATTTACCTGTTTGACCTTTAACTATTTCATCCCAAGTAATATCACCAGATCTATTTGAAGAATCAGTTGATTTAACTTTAACACCTAAAGCTTTTGATACTCTATCAACAATTTGATCTGCAGATAGACCAGTCTTAGATTGAGCTTCTTTTGTGTTAATGTTTAATCCATTTTCATAAAGAAGTAATCCTCTTCTTCTCATATCTTCAACCATATCTTCGATTGAAGTATTGTCTGGGTAATTAGTAGGTATTCTATCATCATCTATACCAACTTTAATACCTGTTTTCTTTTCGATCCAGTCTGAAAGTTTGTTAGATACTTTAGTTACTTTTAATATTTCTGCAACTATTTCCCCCTTACTTCCACCGTTTCTAATTATTTCATCAATTTTTTGTCCTGAAACAAGACCTTTTTCAATGATTGTTCTTAAAGTATTTGAAGCTTTATCAACTTTAGCTAAAGCTTTTTCTAATGGATTTTTCTTAATAGCGCCCATATCTACTAGATCATCTAATAGTGAACCTGTAAGTTTACCATAACCTATAACTTGTTCTAATACTTCAGAAGCTTTAACACCAGCTTTTTGTATTTTACCCCATAGAGTAGAACTATTATTTGAAGGATTGTTTATAATTCTGTTACCAGAACCTCCACCAAATATCTTATTCCACCAAGAGTTATTATTTCCTGAATTACCAGAATTTCCATTATTTGTACCATTATTAGATGGTAAAATTCCTTTTCCTCCTGGTATTGGTGCACTATTTCCAAGTTTACCTAATAGGTTTTGTTTTTGCTTGTTGCTTCCTGGATTTGTTCCGCCATTATTGTTTTCTGGGTTTGTTCCACTGTTTCCACCAGTTCTATCATCATAGTATCCATTATTATCATATACTATTTGTTCATTTGTAGGTAAATTCATACCTAAGAACATAGTTGATGCTTCTATGAAATCATTAAAGTATGATTCATCTAAAGCTCTACCATTTGTTTTTTTCATTTGATACTCACTCTTAAATCTTTGAGTTGTAGTACCAGATGTAGTTTGTGTACCATTATATTCTAATTTAGTCTTAGTATTTGTTCTATTACCATTAGTATCTACACCTTGTGCTGAACCTTCTGTCTTTAAAGAACCATCTTGTGCTTTTCCACCAGTTATTTCAGCATGTTTTCTATTATATTCTTCTCTATCATCATAGTTATCTATAGCGAATGAAGAATTTGAATATTTTTTCTTTTCTTCTGTTGTTGTTGTATTATATATTGATTGTCCATCTTTAAATACTTCTGTATTTACTTTCTTTCCATTATCAATATTATTGTCTTCTGTTTGAAGTGGCATTACTGGTTCATACATTATACCATCATAATCAAATGTTACATCAAATAATATTGCGTAATTTTGAATATTTAGGTTATCATATGGTGCATTATATCCCATTTGATTTAATTCTTTTGAATTGAAACCAACATCATGGATATCAAAACCACCCCATTGTCCGTTTTCATCTGTTATTATTGGATTCTTAGTAGTATCTACTAATTCACCAGTATCTCTTCTATATACTCTAGCAACTTCTTTGTTAATTATTCTCTTAATAGACTTATTAGCATTTAATTCAACGAAGTTTCTATGTATTCTTACTCTAACTCCAGGGATACCTTTTTCACTACCTTTATCTAATAGGTTATTATATCCAGTATGTTTCTTAGTATCCTTAATAGTATCTTCCCAAACAGTACCACCGATAGGTAATCTTAATTGAGTATTTCTAGGAGGATTATTTGGAGTTGAAGGAGGATTAGATGGTGGATTATTTGGTGTAGGAGGAGTGTCTAAATGATCAAATTCTATTTCTAGAGCAATTTCTTCACCCCATCTTGCTGCACCTTCATCAAGGATAGTTATTGGTTGCATCACAAGATTATATTCTGCATCATATTCTATAGTAGTACTTTGTCCTGGTATTTCTTGAGTAACTCTAGTTCCCTCAACATTACCATATACACCATTTTCGTTATTTGAACTATTTCTATTGTTTGAAGGATTTGATCCATACATAGAATTTCCAAATCTATTAGATAATTGATTTCTTATACTATCAGTTAATTTATTTCCTGCTTCTTTAAAAGCATCAAATGTATTAGTTAAGAAATTATTATCATATTTTTCACCATTTGTTAACTTTCCATTTCCTACTGTTACAGATTTTACAGCTGAACTATTTTTAGTTGAACTACCATTTGAATAGTTATAATTTTTCATAACTACATTTCTACCTTCTAAATAGCTCTTTACTTTTCTTTGCATCTTTTCATATTTTTCATTTTCTTTCTTTAACATTTCATTATCTTGTCTTCTGAAATCTCCCCATGTAGGCTGTTGTTTTCTTAAATATTCGCTCACACCATTTTTTATCTTATCTTCCAAACTTGGACCTTGAGGTTTGAATAGATCTGTTGATTTTCCTGTTCTTACTCTTGTCCTTGGCTTATTGTTTTTATTTGAATTATTTGTTTTACCTTTGTTTGAACCTCCATTTGAATTTGATTTTCCTTTATTATTGCTTCCATTATTACTAGAATTCGAATTTTTTGAACTATTATTTCCACTCTTATTTGAGTTTGAATTTTTTGAATTATTACTTCCGTTCTTATTTGAAGTAGATTTTCCATTATTATTTCCATTTGTACTTGTATTATTTGTAGTGTTATTCTTACTTCCTGAACTCTTTCCATTCTTCTTAACTTTAACACTATTATATGTACCTGTTATCTTAGTATATCTACTTCCTTGTACCATATATCCAAATACAAATCTCGCTTTT
>ERZ773003.91-NODE-91-length-74852-cov-21.071834_pt1 | contig 74852 bp, 73 predicted proteins | sample MGYA00580668_ERZ773003 | MGnify/ENA primary metagenome ERZ773003 (study PRJEB29015, sample SAMEA2738002) | human oral metagenome | biome: human oral; feature: human-associated habitat; material: dental | place: China | collected 2126 ...
AGTCAGTCCTCTAGAGCTGCTTAATTATACTGTCCAACTTTTGGGGTTCAGTTCAAATGGCGCTTTTTAACTGTCTATTTTCCGACCGAAACCGCAGTATATGTCACGTACTTTTTACTACCTATTGCATACTTGATTTCAAATATGCAGAACCAGATGTTATCTTCCTCACTAGCTGAACCATCACTGCTTTCACTAGCAGTATCATCCGTTTTGGTACTATCTGAATCGCGGAATGTCAGCTTATCCGCTGGGATAAATTCTGACAGATACATGCTCAGTTCGTCAGTCTTGTGGTCGTAATTGTAGAGAACTCCGATATCCTGTCTCTTTTTTGGACTTACAGGCATCCCAGCAGCTGTATAGAGTTTAATGCTGTCAATGTCAGGTGTTTTTGCTTTAGACTTCTTATCTTGAAAATGAATCTTGATATATGAAGCGTCTTTGTTCTTAAGGGATACATTAGGAACATCTCCTTCAACTTTACCGCAAGTTGTGTCCAATATCTTCATCTGCTTTGATTTTGATAGCTTCGAAAATTTATCCAATTCATAAGTCTTGACGATAGCTGATCTAGAATCGTCAGCTGTTTTCACCATAACTTTGATGTCGGTCGCATTTGTTACGCGATCCTTATCTGCTGTTGGTCTAGATGCAATCTGCAAGATAGCAAATATAAGAAGTAACATTACGACAAATATGAATGTAAAGCTAAGTGGCTTACGATAACGACGGTTAGTGTTTGATGACATAGGGCACCTCCGTTTCAATAGTTGATGTAAATGTTTCCTAAGCTCATACTATCATTTAAAAAATTTAATAAAAGTGATTTAATAGGAAAATGCAAAGTGGTACAAAGGATCGTCTATCAATATTGATATTTTGGCTAACACTAAAGTTCTAGTCCCCGTACATTGACGGCGCGTCGGAATACCCGTATAGTTAAGAAACAGGCTATACGGTTTTTGTTTTTTTAGGAGTAATATGCTTAAATCCACTATCAAGCACAAAAATGTCGAATTTACCGAGCTCTTTTATGACCTAGTGTTCGTATATGCTATCTCGAAGACGACCGAGCTGATTCATCATCTGCACGATGGTGTTGTGGGTGGGGAGGCATTCTTCGCCTTCATTATGACGACATTCGTGCTGGTTGATGCGTGGATGCTTCAGACTGTGTTCACGAATCAGTATGGAAAAAATTCATTTCTTAACCTCTCGATAATGTTCGTCAAGATGATGATTCTGCTGGTGTTTGCGGGCATGATTGTCGAGGATTGGCACGACCACTTTGACTACCTGTGCTGGACCATCGCATCACTCTCGTTCGTGCTGTTCGTGCAGTACTTTGCGCAGTATTATAGTCATGGGCTTACAAAAGCAGAGCGCATTTCAATCCGTGGCTTCCTCGGGGTGACCGGGGTGAGAGTGTTCGGTATGCTTGCGGCGAGCCACTTCCCAATAGCGATAGGCATTTACATATATCTAGCGACGATTATCGTGACGTTCCTTATGCCTATTTATTTCAGAAGGAGGTTTGAGCGTATCGATATAAATTTCGTGCACCTCGTTGAGAGAATCTCCCTACTTACAATTATAAATCTAGGTGAGATGATCATGGGAATCGCCCCATTTTTCACGCTCAAGACCTTTACGCTTAGTTCAGTACTGTACTTCATGATAGTCGCATGCCTATTCATGTATTATTTCAGCGTGCTCAATCACAGCATCGACGAACACGCAGATACGAATGGAATGTTCCTCATGTACAGCCATTACCCGATTTATATCGGGCTGATTATGATTACCGTATCGATGAGTTTTATAAGTCGTAACGATGCGAACGTGCATTTTGTCACACTTTTCATGTATGCAGGAATCTTCATGTTCCAGTGGGCGGTTATTGCAAATAATATGTACAGCAAGCCACACCTTAGCTTTGATGCGAAGTACTATGCTGTTCAGCTTTGGATTTTCCTATTTGGAAGTGTTGCGAGCTATAATCTTGCACATAATGACGCGGCAGTTTTACACATAACTACGGCGACAATTGCAGCAATTACGGTTCATTCTATTGGATTCTTTTATATAAGGAATTTGAAAGAGCGAAGGCGTTTAAAGAAAGAAACTATAAAGAGCTAGAATGAACAGGACGGAGAGAAAGTACCTGAAAAAACCTAAAGCGGGGAAATCCGTATAAAGAGGTGAATCAATAAACCACCGGCTATGCCGGTGTGATTAGAATAGCTTTAGCTTCAAGAAAAATACCTCCAATGTTATCATGATGTTGGTTCGCCAACCATATCAAATAACAAAGGAGGTTGCCATCATGGATGACAAAAATACTCTAGCACACACAAGCTGGAGATGTAAATATCATATAGTATTTGCGCCGAAATACAGAAGAAAAGAAATATATGGTAAGTACCGAGTGGAAATAGGAAAAATGATAAGAATCCTATGCCAAAGAAAAGGCATCAACATTGTTGAGGCTGAGCTATGCCCTGACCATATACATATGCTTGTAGAAATACCGCCAAAGTATTCTGTATCGCAAATTGTCGGATATTTGAAATGGAAAAGCTCCCTTATGATATTCGATAAATTTGCAAATTTAAAATACAGATATGGAAATAGGCATTTCTGGTGCCGAGGATACTATGTTGACACAGTAGGGAAAAATGAAAAAAAGATAGCTGAATACATACGTACACAACTCCAGAGTGACATAGTTGATGATCAAATGACGCTAAAGGAGTATATTGATCCATTCACAGGAAGGAAGATGAAATAGTCCTTTAGGACTTGTAGGAAAGTACGTGCGGTTGGCGAATCTTTTCAACGCATCTTAAGATGCAGCAGGTAAAAGGCCCTTATATGGCCAAAACAAACCACCGGCTGAGCCGGTGGTCATGATTATTGACGTTTTAACATTTTTTTGCAACTAATTATCATCATTAAAAAGAGTAATGACAATATGAAAAACAAATAATAATATTGCAGTTTTTGATATAACTTCCGCAGCAGCTAAACCATACACCAACCCAGAATTTGCTCCATAAAAGACTTTAGAAAAGATAAAGTGGGTTTGCATGCATGATACTGCACCAATGATTATTACTGCAAATTTGGATATTAGTTTATATTTATCCTTATAATTTTTCATTGTAGGATTATCCTCGCATTTTTTTATCCACGAAGTAAAGCATATTCACCATTGACAGGTTTCATAACTTTATAAGTGTTACTAGATACTAATTCCCCAGTATTCTGATTATATTTGCACCTAACACCCTATTCGACCCTGTATTTAGCTCTAAAGCCGATATATTGAGTTTTACCAGGTGTTCCATTTAATGTGTATCCAATAAAACTGCTTACAGATCCACCCGCAGAAACGTTAATTCCATAAATATTAATATCAATCGTTGAAAATTCAAGCTTGATAGACCTCGTCTTTAATCTGTATAAACCTCGTTTTTAATATTAATATGCTATCATTTATTATTTACGATGTAAACGAAAACCTCGTTTTTAATGTAAAAATCTAGTAGCTTGTATAAATGCTGAAGCGATTAAAAACGCAGCCGAATGTGAGCCGCAGAAAATATTAAATATGCTTATTGAGCTTGCACGTTACGTCGGAGTGAAGATTGATGACGATAATAGGAAAACCTATGATAAATTAAATGACAAAATTATAGAGTTAATGTAAAAGCTCAAATACACGCTATGAGCTGCTCGCATGCCTCCTGTGGATGAATCCCAGGGGTCTTTGCCGGTCTTCATCTGTCACCACAAAAGAATGATCCGTCAATAGCATGGAACATAATTTTTTGGATCGTCTTCTTTCGGGAAGGCGGTTTTTGTATAGGTGAAACCACGTGTTGAATGCGTGGTTCAGTAAAGGCTTTGCCGATGAGCGGAATTTGAAAATGAAGAAACCTTTCTTCTTTCGAAGAATTCTCAAAAATCATTGAAGAATATATAGATTACTATATTTTTTTTGCAGTGATGCCCCGTTGGTGATATAATGTCTATCGTCAGTGAGATAGGCTGTCTTCGGAAGGGAAAAGAGGGATAAAATGGGATTTGACCCTGAGCAGGATGCATTACAAAAAGAAGAAACCAACAGACGAATACTTGATGCGGGATTAAGTATATTTTCCGAAATGAGTATAGATAAGGTTTCTATGGTAAATGTTGCGGATAAAGCGAACATAGGAGTCGCGACTCTGTACAGATATTACCGAACTAAGCCCGAACTCGTGGTAGCTGTCGGAACACATGCGTGGAGCAATTTCATAACAGAATATATGCCTCTCATAAACGAGGACAAGGCAACGGCTGCAGAAGAACTCGAATTTTTCCTTGATTCATTTCTTGAACTATACAGGAATCATAAGAGGCTGCTTTGCTTCAATCAGTTTTTTAACATTTATATCAGGAATGAATCAGTTTCTCAAAAGACTTTGAATTCATATAATGAAATGATTGACAAGCTCGCAATGCGTTTCCATAGAACTTATGTCAAAGGCGAACATGACAAAACGCTGTGTACGGAAATGAATGAAGGGGAGATGTTCTTATCTATCGTACATCTGATGCTTGCGGCCGTCACCAGATATGCGGTGGGACTTGTTTACGAAAATGACGGCGATTCTGAAAGGGAGCTCATTTTACTCAAAGACATGCTTATGCGTGAATTTGTACAAGAAACTAATATGAAGTAATACGGAGGATTTTAAGATGACAGAAGAAATGAAAACGGATATGAACAAAGCACTCATAGAGCAGGCGTTTATTTTCTCTTTTCCGCTTGTTCTGATGGACATTACCAAGGAAGTCAGCACCAACACCGTCGAACCGGGTAGATCCAAAGCTCCCGTTAACCGGTTTCTTCATGCAAAGTCTCTTGCTACATCCGAGTTCAGGCAGGTTGTTACGCCGAATGTTGACACTTTGTATTCGCAAGTCTTTTTCGATTTAAAGGACGATGCGCTTGTAATTAAAAAGCCTTATGCGGATAGGTATCTGACATTTCAGATAATGGATGCCTGGTCAAATACCGTGGCAATCCTGGGAACAGGTGGAGATACGGAAGAAGAAAAAACATATGTACTTACGGGTCCTTCTTTCAGAGGAGATATCCCTCAAGGAATGAGCAGGATCAAGGTTCCTACAGCTATCGGTTGGCTTATTGGAAGAACAATTTGCTACGGCCCTGAAGATGTATCCAACATATACAAACTGCAAAGTGAGATGGATGCAGAAACTCTGTCGGTTTATCTGTCTAATGGTGAAATGCCGGAAGGCTCTTACGACGAGAGCAAAGACGGTGTTCCGATTACGCTTGCAATGAACCTCTCTCCGGAAGAGTATTTTGAGAGATTTAACAGGCTGCTCACGGATAATCCCGCATATCCTGAGGATAATGAGCTGCTCAGGGAGTTTGCGGAGCTGGGAATAGGAGCCGGAATGTGCTTTAAACCTCATCTTTCTTCTAAGGAATTGGAGAAATTCTGGCGTGAAATGAAAGAAAACCTTATGCCTAAGCTGATTAAAAAGACATTAGGATTTATGGTCAGAAACGGCAGCTTTAAATTTTATGGTGATCCGATAAGCCGCTTCGGTACGGAATACGAATACCGCTGCCTTGTCGCAATCGCAGGCTTCGGCGCAAACACTGTAGAGACCGCCGTGTATCTTAAAGCGGAAGAGGACGACAGTGGAGAGAAGCTTAATGCCGAGAACAAATATTTGCTGCACTTCACAGCAGATGGCCTACCGCCGGTGGGCGAACACGGTTTCTGGTCGGTAACTGCATACGGCGATGATGATTTTCTGATATCCAATCCACTTGACCGATATGCGATAAGTAACCGAAGCGATTTCAAGCTAAATGAGGATAATTCCGTGGATTTAATACTTCAGACCGAAGAGCCGAATGAAAATAAGGGAAACTGGCTGCCTGTGGGAAGCGGCGGATTTCATCTTTTTCTTAGAATATACAGGCCGGAAAGCAGTGTACTGAACGGAATATGGAAAGCTCCTCAAATAACGAAAATCGGTTAAGGAAATGTAAACTGAAATAATATTCTGTGTTGCAAATACAAGTCATAAAGATTAACTGCTTTTAGAACATCTTAACGGGGGAAATATTATGAGAATTGAAAGAAAATTTTTAAGCAGGACTCGTTGTTCGTGTGCAACGAAGAGTACAGCTGAAGCTAACAGGACATGGTATTCGTTGCTTAATTTCTCGGATGAACGTGAAAAAGAATTCGCTCTAAGAGGGCTCATTGAATCACCGGACGGACTCGTTATTAAGCGCGATGACGGCGAGGTCGCGTGGGATCTTGGAGATTTCGATTTTGTCAAGGATAAAGAAGCTCCGGATACGGTAAATCCAAGCCTGTGGAGGCATACGCAGCTCAACGCTTACGCGGGACTTTTTGAAGTATGCGACGGTATATACCAGGTGCGCGGTTACGATATGGCAAATGCCACCTTCATTAAAACAAATCATGGCTGGATAATCTTTGACGTCATGATGTGTAAGGAAAATATGGAAGCAGCTATGGCACTTATGGAAAAGCATTTCGGAAAGCTTAATATCAAGGCCATTCTTTACAGTCACTCTCACATAGATCATTACGGTGGAATTATGGGTGCAATAAATGAAGAACAGGTAGCGGATGCGAACCTCAGCTTAGAAGAGCAGCTCGATTCAGGCAAGACTCTGATACTGGCGCCCGAAGGATTCTTAAAGTACGCAGTAAGCGAAAACATATACTGCGGACCTGCTATGGGAAGAAGAGCCCAGTATCAGTACGGTTCAATTATGAAAGCCGGCGAAAAAGATCGTATGGCAATAGGTATAGGACTTGGTCAGTCGCGAGGGACGATTGGTCTGATCGCACCTACAATAGAGATAAGCGGCAATGATACTTTGATGATAGACGGACTTGAAATTCGTTTCCAGCTGACTCCCGGAACAGAAGCACCGGTGGAAATGAATGCGTATTTTCCTAAATATAAAGGTCTTTGGATGGCTGAAAATTGCACCGGAACGATGCATAATATTTATACTCTGCGAGGGGCTCAGGTACGTGATGCTGAGGCGTGGGCACGCTTCATACTGGAGGCCGAGTATCTCTTCGGGGACGAAACCGAGGTGGTTTTTCAGTCTCATAATTGGCCGCACTGGGGGGAAGAAACCGTAAAGGAATATATGCAGGATACGGCTGCAGTTTATCAATATATCAATAATCAGACGCTGCATTACATCAATCAGGGACTTACGCCGGTAGAAATTTCAAGGAAGCTGGAACTTCCGAGCAGGCTTAATAAGGTATGGTATTGCCGCCAGTATTACGGCACTTTAAGCCATAATATAAAAGCTGTTTATCAGCGTTACATGGGTTGGTACGATGCCAATCCGGTTAATCTTAATCCGCTTACTCCTGAGGATACCGCAAAAAAATGGATTTCATACCTCGGCGATTTAGAAAAGGTTCTTAGCAAAGCAAAGGAAGATTTCGATAATGGCGAATACCAATGGGTGGCTCAACTGACAAAGGAGCTTGTATTTGCCAAGCCGGATTTTCAGGAAGCAAGGGATCTGTGTGCAATGGCACTTGAGCAGCTCGGTTATCAATCTGAGAGCGGTCCGTGGCGCAGCGCGTATCTTATGGGAGCGTGGGAGCTTTTTGAGGGGAATCAGGCAGATAAGGAAGGAACCGTAAAAGGAAATGAAGTAATGATGATGGGGATGACAACAGAGATGATGCTGTCATATGTAGATATTATGACGGATGCTCTGGCGGCGCAGAACGATAATTTTACCCTTGACATTAAAGTTATAGATACGAACGAGGAGTATCTCGCGGCAAGAAGAGACGGTATTCTCCTTGTCTATAACGGAAAATCGAAAATTCAGGCAGATTGTTCCATAAGTTTGAAGCGTCTGCAGCTGCTCTCACTTATGTTTGGGAAAAAAGAAGTTCTGGAACAGGTATCCGTAACGGGAGATCGAACTGTGCCGTTACGCCTTATAAAATATATGTCGCCAATGGTATTGAACTTCAATATAATAGAGCCGTAAGCAGAAAAAATGCAGTATAGATTCTAATTTGACTTGCTTTGTAAATACCCGTGTTACAATGTCATGCCTGCCGGTAAGCCCGCGAGAATACCGAACTTTCACCCCCGAATATATTGACGAAAAACTCTAATACCCGTATAGTTAAGAAACAGGCTATACGGTTTTTAATTTACAATGATTGTATTTGGAATGACCGTTTTACAAAAGTAAAAAATATAGATGATATTATAAAAAGGTGGTAGTGTATTTGAATTTTTCTAATTCGTTGATAAAAGACAGCCATTATGATATTGATGAACTAACTCCGAAAACTAAAAAATCAGATGGAGTTATTTGTAGAAATTGTGGAAAGGGGATTTGGATACCAGCAAATCCTGATTTTGAAATAAATCACTGTTTTACATGTAGTAATTGTGGTACTCATGCAAATTTTGATTTTAGTGATGTTGTTATTGAATAGTCTAAATCACCTAATTTGGAGATAACTTTGCACGCAAGCACTATAAAATACATCAAAATTTATTACCCAAAAGAACACAATAATTATCCTACTTAAAAATTAGATATAGATATGTTGAAAGAAAAGTTATAACGAAATATTCAGCTCTGAGATATTGTTAATTTAGCTAGGGTTATGTAGTGGTATTTCGTAGTGAGATAGACTTTGTACAAGTCGTTATGAATACAACATAAAACTTGTGAGTAAAGAACTGGGGGGGTTGAATATGTCCGTAAAATTAAATGAAAATCACCCAGATGCGCAAAAGTATAAAGCAGAATGGGACGCTGTCAACGACGCGTATCTTGAGGCAGTATCTATCGAAGAGGAGAAGTTTGGTGAAATTACACCGACAACCGCTCGCACTTTTACAAAAATTATTGCGCCCCTTCGAAAGAAACGAAATGTGGAGCTCAATGCATTGATGGCTAAATATAGTTACTTATATGAAGAAGTAACAGAATAACGGGAGGTATCGGCATATATATCGTGCGATTCTGATATCGTTTGCACTGGTATGAGGTATACCGCAGACACAAAGAGTTGTCATCAAGAGAGACGTTAGATCACGTGCGTAGAAATGACTCGATACCGGCGAATACATATTTGAAAAGGTTATTCGTAGATTGAGTAAAGAATAGAGGAGTGATTATGAGCGGAAGAGGAAGAGTAAATAAGCATCACCCTGATTATCTTAAGTATGTAGAAGAGTTTAACTTTTTGCGCGACGCGTGGTCTCATAAAGAGGATGAGATATTATATCACTTTATATCTACGGGTAACCCTCCTGATAAATTAACAACAAAAGCTGTGGAGAGACTATATAAGCAGTATGGGAAGGATATAAGAGCTTTGCAAGATAGCTACTCATATCTTTTCGAAAAATAATGGAACGTACTCGTGTGAATTTCGTGTTTCGGAACTTTACGAAACAAATCCTAAGATAATATGGTATCTTTTGAATGGAAGCATATCATTCAACGAATATGAGTCTTTTGTATAGACTGGTTAAGAGAAGGGTCAGAAAAAATAAAGTAATACGAATGAGCGTCTAGAAATATTGACATTTTGGATAACACTAATGTTCTAGTTCCCGCACATTGACGGCACGGAGGAATACCCGTATAGTTAAGAAACAGGCTATACGGTTTTATTTTTAAGGAGTAATATGCTTAAATCCACTATCAAGCACAAAAATGTCGAATTTACAGAGCTGTTTTATGACCTAGTGTTCGTATATGCTATTTCGAAGACGACTGAGCTGATTCATCATCTGCATGATGGTGTTGTGGGCGGTGAGGCGTTCTTTGCCTTTATTATCACGACCTTCGTGCTGGTTGACGCGTGGATGCTTCAGACTGTGTTCACTAATCAGTATGGTAAAAATTCATTTCTTAACCTGTCGATAATGTTCATCAAGATGATGATTTTGCTGGTGTTTGCGGGAATGATTGTCGAGGATTGGCACGATCACTTTGACTACCTGTGTTGGACCATCGCACTGCTGTCATTCATACTGTTCGTGCAGTATTTTGTGCATTACTACAGCGAGGGGCAGTCAAGAGCAGAACGCATTTCAATCCGTGGCTTTCTCGGGGTGACTGGGGTGAGAGTGTTTGGTATGCTTGCGGCGAGTCATTTTTCAATAGCGACAGGTATATACATATATCTCGCGACGATTATTGTGACATTCCTCATGCCGATTTATTTCAGAAGGAGATTTGAGCGTGCCGATATTAATTTTGTGCATCTCGTAGAGAGAAGCTCGCTGCTTACGATTATAAATCTTGGAGAGATGATTATGGGAATCGCCCCATTTTTCACGCCCAAGACTTTTACGCTCAGTTCAAGCCTGTATTTCACAATAGTCGCATGTCTATTCATGTATTATTTCAGCGTGCTCAACCACAGCATCGACGAGTACAAGGATACAAGCGGAATATTCCTCATGTACAGTCATTACCCGATTTATATCGGCTTGATAATGATCACTGTATCGATGAGCTTTATAAGTCAGAACAATGCGAACGTGCATTTTGTCACACTTTTCATGTATGCGGGAATTTTTATGTTCCAGTGGGCGGTTATTGCAAATAATACGTACAGCAAGCCACACCTGAGCTTTGATGCAAAGTATTACGTTGTTCAGCTATGGATTTTCCTAGTCGGAGGTGTTGCGAGCTATAATCTTGCGCACAGTGACGCGGCAGTTCTCCACATAACGACAGCGGCAATCGTAGCAATTACGGTTCATTCGATAGGGTTCTTTTATATGAGGAATTTGAAAGAGCGAAGGCGTTTAAAGAAACTATAAAGGTATAGAAAGAGCAGGACAAAGAGAATGTACCTGAAAAGCATAAAGCGGAGAAATCCGTATAAAAATGATATAATAAAGTTCAGATGAATGGTTGATACCAAGAGCAGAATGATTATAAGGAGTCTACTATGAGAAAGCTTGTAAAGGGTAACGTGAGTTGGGTTGGATACATGGACTGGGAACTCGAGATGTTCCATGGTGATGAGTATTCTATTTTGAATGGGTCTAGCCAAAATGCATTTTTGATTGAGGAAGAGAAAACGATTCTGGTAGATACCGTGTGGCTTCCGCACAGAGATGAGTTCATAGAGAACTTGAAGGCTGAAGGCGTGCTCGATAAGATTGATGCGATTATCGTTAATCACGGCGAGCAGGATCATTCAGGTTCGCTGCCAGCGCTGCTCAAGGAGATTCCAGATACACCGCTATACTGCACTGCGGCATGTGTAAAGAGCCTTGAGGGTCAGTACGGACAGCAGGGATGGAACTTCAATGTGGTAAAGACTGGTGACAGTCTCGATATTGGAAACGGCAAACAGCTTATCTTCGTGGAGATGAAGATGCTTCACTGGCCAGACTCCATGGCTACATATATGACTGGTGATAACATCCTGTTCTCGATGGATGCATTCGGACAACACTTTGCAGTTGAGGAGATGTTCAACGACCTTGCGGATCAGGCTCTGCTTGATAAGGAAGCGATGAAGTACTTTGCAAATATCCTCAATCCTTTCGCGCCATTTGTAACCAAGAAGCTTGAGGAAATCGCTAAGCTGAACTTGCCGATTGACATAATCGCTCCGTCACACGGTGTGGTATGGCGTGACAATCCTGGTCAGATAGTTGAGAAATACGCAGTTTGGGCAGACGCATATCAGGAGAATCAGATTACTGTTGCCTATGATACTATGTGGGAGGGCACGACTAAGCTGGCACACGCAATCGCTGATGAAATTCACAAGCAGGCACCAGATACTGTTGTGAAGGTCTATAACATCGCCAAGTCGGATAAGAACGAAATCATGACCGAGGTATTCAAATCCAAGGCTATTGTCGTGGGTTCTCCGACCTGTGTGAATGATGTTTTGACAAGCGTTGCGGGGTGGCTATCGTTCCTCAAGACGCTTAAGTTCAAAAATAAGAAGGCTGCTGCATTCGGATGCTACGGCTGGAGCGGTGAGTCGGTTAAGATTCTACAGACTAAGCTCGCTGAGGCTGGTTTTGAAGTTGTGGAAGGAAATGTACGTTCCTGCTGGAATCCAGATGAAGAGGACTTCGCAAAGATTCCGGATATGGTTGCGGAGCTTGTTAAATAGGTTTGTAGCACATATAGATATCTAAATATGGGATTTAGGGGACTATAGAATAGAGTTAAAACCCGCGCTGCTGGTGGTTAAGTGGTGCGGGTTTTCTATATTTACAACTATGCGATGCCATGATACACTCAAGATAACACCCAAGTCAATACCCAAGATAATTAAGTCAAAGTGAGCACCAAGATGTACAAACCACCATATAACATAACGGAACCAATGCTCAAGTTAATAAGTGATATCTCTGAGAAAGTCGGTAAGATACAAGGCTACCACACCTTGAGCACCCACCCGAATCTACGGAAAAGCAACAGGATAAGGTCTATTCATTCGTCACTTGCAATCGAAGCAAACTCACTATCTCTTGCTGAGGTCAGAGATGTAATTGATGGTAGAACTGTCATCGGGAACCGTGACGAGATTAAGGAAGTTCAAAATGCATATCGCGCTTACGAAGCCATTCAAGAAATCAATCCATTTAATATGGAAGATTTAAAGCGTATGCATGGAGTAATGACCGACGGACTTGTGCCGGAATGTGGCAAATTCAGAAGTGGTGAAGAAGGTGTTTTTGACGGATATGGATGCATATTCATGGCGCCGCCAGCGAAGCTCGTAACTGGACAGATGAACGATTTATTTGAATGGATGAACCGAGAGAGAGAAAACGTTCACCCATTGATTATGTCATCTGTATTTCAGTATGAGTTTGTATTCATTCATCCTTTTGCAGATGGAAATGGTAGGATGGCCAGGCTATGGCATACTGCACTTTTATATGGCTGGCGTGAACTTTTTCAGTATGTGCCATTTGAGAGTCAGATTAGAAACTGCCAAAGCGAGTATTATGAAGTGATTGCTAGATGCCATAAGAATGGCGATTCTGATGAATTCATAATGTTCATACTGAAGCGACTAGATGCTGCGCTCGGGGAAGTTTTGAGTAAACCCACTGCAATGTATGAAAATACCACTGCTCAGGTAGAGCGACTGATGGAAACTATGGAATTTGATATACCTTATACAGCCGTACAGCTCATGGGAGCACTTGGGCTAAAGTCGAGAAAGTCTTTTAGAGAAAATTACTTGCAGCCTGCGATAGAGGACGAGATTATAGAGATGACGATTCCAGGCAAGGTGACTAGTCGAAATCAGCGGTATGTAATGAAGAAGAAATAATGCTACTATGATATACTGCTTGTAATGGATTCAAATATAGATAAATCGCGCTAGTGTAAGGTGAAGGATGCGTAGAACCAAACGCTAGCGAGAAACACGGATATATAGAGGGAGAATTCGATGACAGATTATAACAAGGAACTCATATCATTTCTAGATAAGTCTCCGACGGCTTTTCATGCGGTAGTTAATATTAAGGCGAGGCTTGAAACTGAAGGTTATACTGAACTTGCAGAGTCTGCAAAATGGGAGCTTTCAGAAAGCGGTAAGTACTTCGTGGTCAGAAATGATTCGAGCATAATTGCGTTTAGGACTCCGAGCTTTGATTTTACTGGCTTTATGATCAGCGCTGCTCATTCAGATTCACCGGCATTCAAGGTTAAGGAAAATCCTGAAATCGTTGAAAACGGATATGTAAAGCTCAATGTCGAAGGTTACGGCGGTATGCTCATGTCTCCGTGGCTCGATAGACCGCTGAGTGTTGCTGGCAGGATAATTGTAAAAAATGGTAATAAATACGAGGTTAGGCTCGTTAATGTGGATAAGGACTTGCTGCTTATTCCAAATGTCGCAATTCACATGAACCGCGATGCTAACAAAGGCCAGACGTGGAACGCGCAGGTTGACATGCTCCCTGTTCTCGGCTCGGTAGATGAGGCAAAGGGTTCATTTATGAGAATTATAGCTGAGGCTGCTGGCGTATCAGAGTCAGATATACTCTCGCATGACCTGTTTCTATACGTTCGAGATAAGGGCAAGGTATGGGGTGGTAGAGGCGAGTACATCTCAGCGCCACACCTAGATGATTTACAGTGCGTGTACGGATGCCTCGGGGGCTTCATCGCAGCGAAGAATTCACACAGCGTACCAGTGCTAGCGGTTTTCGACAATGAAGAGACTGGTTCTCTCACCAAGCAGGGCGCAGATTCCACTTTCCTAGAGGAGGTGCTGAAGCGCATCTCACTCGCTTCAGGCAAGGATGAAGAAGGACACTATAGGGCAGTTTCTTCAAGCTTCATGGTGAGTGCGGATAATGCACATGCAGTGCATCCGAATCATCCCGAGAAGGCAGATCCAATAAATAGACCTATGATAAATAAAGGCATAGTAATCAAGTTTAACGCGGCACAGCACTACACGACAGATGCCGTGAGCTGTGCGGTTTTCCGTGACATCTGCGAGTTGAATGATATACCTGTTCAGGTATTTACAAATAGATCAGACACAAGAGGCGGCAGCACATTAGGAAACGTATCGAATGCTCACGTGTCGCTTAACACCGTAGATATTGGGCTGGCACAGCTTGCGATGCACTCGTGCTACGAGACAGTGGGTGCACGGGATACGAAGCACCTTGTGGATGCGATGACAGTATTTTACTCGAAGACTTTTAGAGTAGATGCTGGCGGTTCATTTGAGCTATTGGACTAATAGGAGGGACACATGGCTAAGAAAAAGAGAAAGACGTTACCTAGTGACTTTTACGAGATACTGCGTAGAGGCGATATTGACGAGATAAAGGCGGTATTCGACAAATGTGAGATTACAGCTTATGCAGGTCGCTGTGACCTTAATACTGCTTTGCACCACTATGGAATCCCAGTCGAAATCATACCTTGGCTTGTAGAGCAAGGGCTTGATGTAAATACACTGAATTCTTACGGACGCACTCCGCTTAATTTTCACGCTGGAAATAACGCGAAGGTGGTTAAGGTGCTATTTGAACTAGGTGGTGACGTTGCGAGACCAGACAATTATGGAAACACTCCGCTTCATAGCGCTGCAGCTGGATACGTACCAGATAATGTAAAGCTGCTCGTCGAGCAAGGAGTTGACCTAAATGCTAGGGATAATATATGGAAGCGAACGCCACTCGAGGAGGCGCTTATATCATGCCGAGGAATAGATATAGGAAAATGCGCTCTAGTTGCTGAAATTCTCGTAGATGCAGGAGCTGAAGTGACGCCTGCGGTCAAGGAATATGTGAGAAAAATCGGTGAGGATGTTGAATTCCATAGAGGAAGCTTCCACCCAGACTACGTAGATGAGATAGATACGGGACTCGCTAAGCTTTATCAGCTATTTGATGTAGAGCCAGTAAAGGCTCGCAAGATCCACGACGGTGTATCCCCGATTGTAGTAGAAGGGTACACTTGGAAGGAACAGTTTGAGGAGCTCTGGGAACTATTGATACCATCACATGGTGCAGCAAAGACTCTTCAGGGCGAGATTGTGAGAATTGCAGGCCGCGTTCAGGACGAGATGAATAGAAATGGCGGGTGCAACTGGAACCGAGATTATCGCATGATGCTAGACGATTTCGTAAAGCATGTAGCAACTGGGGTATCACTGCCTGAGGCAGAACTCGAAGAGGTTAAGAACCTGGCTTCAAGTATAAGTCCTAGAGGTGATTTTAATGAGGCTTCACTAGATAGACTGTGTGAGCTGGCGACTAAGTGGGTGCTTCTAAATCCTGAACCGGTTAAGCTCGAGACGCCGAGGTATAAGAGGTAGATGTTATTCCTTGTAGATCTATAGAATAATATTTAATAAAATGGAAAACGCCGCGCCAACCACCCGGACAGCGCGGCATTCTATTATCTAATCTTAATTTGCCTACTGTTCATTCTTCGACTTGAAGAAGATTATCGTACCAGCCGTTATGATAATCGCATATCCGATAAAACTATAGATATCAGGGATTTCGCCGAACACCATGAATCCTAGCACGGTTGTAAATATGATTTGCGAATAATCGTAGATTGAGATTTCCTTTGCAGGGGCATAGCGATATGCACCAGTGATGCTGAACTGACCACCTGCAGCAGCAAAGCCTGCGCAGAGAAGCATGAGGATTTGGTATGGGCTCATCGGTGCATGATATTTCAGTACTATCAGCGGTACCATCGCTAGGCAGCTGAAGGCTGAGAAGCAGAAGACGATGACTGCCCTCTGCACACCGTTAGAGCCGAGCATGCGAACCATAGTGTATGCGAGGCCCGCGCCTATACCGCCGATAAGACCAGCGGCCATACCTAGCGGATTTCCCGAGAAGCCTGGCTTGATTACGAACAGGGCACCAGTCATGGCGAGCATTAGGCAGAAAACCTGGTGCTTCTTAGGAACTTCCCTGAGAAGAATCATTGAGAAGATAATCGTTGCAAATGGCGAGAGCTTATTGAGCATGCTGGCGTCGGCAACCATTATGTGGCTCACTGCGTAGAAATTGCCGAGGATTCCGATAGTGCCTGCGGTCACTCGTACGAGCATAGGTATGTAGTTTTTGCGCCCGATTTGTATCGGCTGCTTGTCCTTGATCAGTACGATTGCAGCGATGATTGCGGCGATTAGGTTTCTGAAAAATGCCTTTTCTACAGCCGGCAGGTCACCCGAGAGCTTGACGAAGATTCCCATCAAGGCGAAGAAAAATGCCGAAGATACAATTAATAATATGCCCTTATTCTTGTTATGTACTACTTTTTCCATCTCTGTTTCTTTCGTTCAAATATATTTACATGCATGCGAATGATGCACGACTAAGTGATTGCTAATTTGCGTACACACTATCTTATTGTATGTCATTAAATCAGTCAAGTTCGTTATATAGCCAACATAAGTAGTTTGTGTTAAAATTTAGATTAATATATTTATAAAAGGAGAAACAAAATGAGCGAGCACATTACTAGAGAGCAGGCTAATGAGCTGCTACATAAATATGTAAAGGGAGAGAACTATATCACACATTCGTATGCGGTTGAAGCGATAATGATGGGGCTTGCAAAGAAGCTTGCTCCTGACGAGATAGAATTTTGGGGCGTCTGCGGCTTGCTGCACGACCTAGATGAGGAGACGGCTGACTGGCGCACAGATATGTCCACTCACGGACCGGTTTCGGCGCAGATTCTAAAGGACGAAGGATACGATGAGCCTGTTATGGCACAGGCTATTTGTGCACATAACCCAGAGTCTGGCGTTGTTGCGAAATCTACCCTAGAGATTGCACTTCTTGCTGCTGACCCGATGAGCGGATTCTGCAAAGCTGTTGCACAGATTTACCCAGATAAGAAGATCGCGAGCGTTAAGCATAAGTCGGTAAATAAGAGATTTAAGGAAACGAGATTTGCAGCAGGAGCGAACAGACAGTATATGGCGTCTATCGAGGAAATCGGCATTAGCTTCGATGAGTTTATAGACATCTCGCTGGAGGCTATGCGTGAGATTGCTGACGAGATTGGACTATAACTGTAAAAACACTTAGCATCCCGAAGATGGGTGCTAAGTGCTATGCTTTTATTTCTGTGTGTATATATGTTTCTATCAATTTAAATATTTAATATATAAAAATATATAAAAACTACTTGCGAGGTGCCTTCGGCAGCTCGATTTTTACATTCTTAGGATTTCTCGCCCTTCTATATAGCACGAAGCGGCGCCCAATTGCTGCGACGAACTCAGCGTGAAGAGTCTCCGCAAGTTCGCTGCACACCTCAGTAGGGTCGAGAAGTGAGCCTTCCTGAATCTGACCTTTTACAAGTTCATTCGCCGTAAGATTTTCGTCGATAGAGCGGACGATATTCTCCGTGAGGTCAGCCTTTCCAATATATACAGTCGGCTCGATCTTCTGCGCTAGCCCCTTTAGATAACTTCTTTGCTTGCCTGTGAGCATGTGTTCTCCTTGATATTTCTGAAATGTAATATAAAATTAATATGTGCACTATATTAACACAACACAGCGCATTAATCCATAGAGAGGTGGGAGAAACATGGCAGATGGAAGATGGGTTATGACGGAAAATGAGCTAAATAGCGTGGTTTCCGGTTTTAAAGAGACAGATGCCGTGGCTCTGCCAAATGCAGGTAGACATCTGCCGGTAGACGTCCGAGGAGGCTCTAGCGATGCGTGTAACCGCGAGATGAGATATAATGAGATATGTGCATTTTGCGGATCGGATAAAATGCGCGTGGGATTTGGTAAATACGGCCAAGGCTTTGGCTGCCGCTCGTCCAAGTGCGAGGACTGTGGAGGAGTCACGGACTTCGTGTACAAGGATGAAGTGGGGAAGTTTTTTAGGTAGTAGTAAAATAAGTTCCGTTAGGAGACAAGATGAATCGCAAGGAAATTAGAGAGATTAAGAAGAGATTTAGCCCGGATATGAACAATTTTGGGCATATTTATGGTTGCTACGTCAATGCTGCGCGAGAGATTATTACGTATATGGATTCGCCGACGATGCTCATGGAAAATGAAGAGCGCGAGATGTACATGAAGACTCTAAAGAAAGTGCTGTCTGGCGCGCTAGGCAGGAATCTACTGGAGGTTGAGTTCTCAACGGCTCAAGTCGAGGATAGCGATGAGCATAGGTTGCTTCAGACGCTGAGGACTTCGCATCTCAGCAACGAGATTATGCGCAAGATTTTATTCCAGAGAATTATCGATAGCGTAGATATGGGAGATACTGGTTACGTTATCTTGCTGGCTGCCGATGCCTATGATGTGCCATATAAGGATAGCGGTAGTGACGAGTGGTCGGAAGAATCGACGGATCAGTTTGAGTATTTCGTTTGCTGTCTGTGTCCTGTAAAAGACCCGAAGGGTGCACTCAGGTACCTTGCCGAAGAGAAGAACTTCCGCGGCGCATCGACGGGCAGTATACTCGGGGCTCCGGACATGGGCTTCATGTTCCCGACCTTCGATGACAGGATGACTAACATATATCAGGCGCTATACTATACGAGGAGTTCGGCTGATGTTCATAGCGATTTTCTCAAGGCGGTGTTCAACCTAGACAAGCTGCCGATGGCGGCAAATACACAGAAGAATGCATTTGACAGTGCACTCGCTGACTCGCTAAAGGACGAATGTGATATCGATATCGTGAAGGCCCTTCATAGCCAGATAGGTGAGAAAATAGATCTCCTTAAGGAAGCAAAATCCGATGAAGCTCCAGAGATTCACATCAATGAGCTCGAGGAAATTCTCATGAAGAGCGGAACCTCTGACGAGGCAATCGAGAAGTTCCATGATACGTGTAAGCAGTATTTTGAAGGGGAAGAATTCTTTAACCCTGAGAACCTCATCAACCGCAGGCAGTTTAAGATAGAGACGCCTGAGGTGAATGTCAGTGTTGACCCAGAACATGCCTTTGAAATCAGGACAGAGGTTATCGATGGCCGCAGCTATCTGATGATTCCAATAAGTGAAGGAATTACGGTGAATGGTGTGGATGTTAGCATTCCAGATGGAAGTGAAAGCGATGCAGTAGGAGCAGGAGAGAGGGAAGGGGAAGGAACCGAAGCCTAATAGTGTTAATCTGGCTTCTGCGGTGAATGTGCTGAAATATGCTGAATGCCTGAAATATGAAAGCATAGCACCGAACTGATTAATAGATGCGAATAATAAGAATGAGAATGGAGAGCCAGAACAAGGTGTTCGGCTCTCCGTTTGGTTTGTGTAGTTTTCGTGTTTAATTGTGTAAAAGTTTTACAGCGAGTAGTTAGAGATATATGATGTAGTAAATTTTAATACAGGTGTAAAAAGTGGAGGTGTACTATGAATGCACATGATATTTTAAATAATCCTTTTCTTAATAAAGGAACCGCATTTAATCTAGAGGAACGTCAAGAGCTTGGCCTTATTGGCCTATTGCCACCTTACGTTCAGACCATCGAGGAACAGGCTGCTGAGACTTATGCTCAGCTTCAGACCAAGGCTAATGATCTTGAGAAGAGACTCTTTCTCATGGAAATATTTAATACTAATCGCACACTGTTCTATTATCTTTTCTCACATCATCTAGAAGAGTTCAATCCAATTGTCTATGACCCAACTATTGCCGACACTATAGAGGGATACAGCAACCTCTTTGTAAATCCTCAGTATGCAGGTTACCTAGACATCAATCATCCAGAGCATATTGAGGAAACCCTTAGAAATGCAGCTGGCGGTAGGGATATAAGACTGATTGTAGTAACCGATGCCGAAGAAATCCTCGGAATTGGCGATTGGGGTGCTAATGGTGTGGATATTTCAGTTGGAAAGTTAATGGTGTACACTGGTGCGGCAGGAATTGATCCAGCTACGGTTCTACCATTAGTTATCGATGCAGGAACAAACCGTGAGTCACTGCGTAATAACCCTAACTATCTTGGAAATCGCCATGAGAGAGTACGTGGTGACCGCTACTATGACTTCATCGATAAGTTTGTCAATACGGCAGAAAAACTATTCCCTAAGCTGTATCTACACTGGGAGGACTTTGGGCGTTCAAATGCCGCAAATATTCTCGAGAAATATCGTAAGGCTATTCCTACCTTTAACGATGATATACAGGGAACGGGTATCGTAACGCTTGGAGGAATCTTCGGAGCGCTTGCGGTTACAGGTGAGAAACTCACCGACCAGGTATACCTATGCTTTGGTGGTGGAACTGCCGGTGCAGGAATTGCCTCACGTGTACTCCGTGAGATGGTAACTATGGGGCTTTCAGAGGAAGACGCTTACAAGAGGTTCTTTATGGTGGATAAGCAGGGACTTCTCTTCGATGATATGGATGATTTGACTCCTGAGCAGAGACCTTTTGCTAAGAAGCGTTCTGATTATCCTAACGCAGATAAGCTGACAGACCTACTTGAGGTTGTGAAGACAGTAAAACCAACAATACTTGTTGGAACATCAACAGTGCCAAATACTTTTACGAAGGAAGTTGTTGAGGCTATGTGCGAGAATACTGAGCGCCCAATGATCTTCCCTCTATCAAATCCAACGAAGCTCGCAGAGGCAACTGCAGAGGATCTAATCGCTTGGTCTGATGGAAAGGCTTTTGTAGCAACTGGAATTCCAGCAGGTACAGTTTCGTACAAGGGGGTTGACTATGTAATCGGACAGGCTAATAATGCGCTAATCTATCCAGGTCTAGGACTTGGAATGCTCGCATCGGAGGCAAGCCTACTGACAGATGAGATGATTGGGGCTGCAGCTCATTCGCTTAGCGGCATCATAGATATGAGTAAGCCTGGAGCACCTGTGCTACCTCCGTTCAAGTACGTAGCGGATGTATCGATTAGAGTTGCCGAAGCAGTTGCTAAAACTGCCCAGAAGCAGGGACTTGCACGTGCTGAAGAAACGGATATAGTTAAGGCTGTTCAGGATATGAAGTGGTATCCAAAGTACTAAAATTAGAGATTAAAATATTCGTGTGAAAGCCGGATGATGTCCGGTTTTCACGGTATATAAAAGGGTTTAGGCTCTAGAAAGGAGCGATATGGAGATATTAATCACCTCTATACAGAGTATTATTCCAATTATTGCGATAATAGCCTTAGGATACTTTCTACAGAATCACGGATGGTTTGGAGAGAACTTTGGGTCTAATCTATCGCATTTAATAATGAATATTGCATTACCTGCATCTATTTTCGTATCAGTGATGAAGTACCTAACCTTCGATAAACTTGTTAGTCTATCTGAGGGACTCGTCTATACATTTGCTGCATTTGGACTAGGATATGTTGCAGCCTTTATTGCAGTTAAAGCATTTCATGTAAGGCCGGGGCGCAGGGGCACGATGATAAATACCTTTGTAAATGCCAACACCATTTTCATAGGTTTGCCTCTCAATATAGCGCTTTTTGGAAATAAGGCTTTGCCGTATTTCCTCATATATTACATAACTAATACGGTTTCAACATGGACTCTCGGTGTTTATCTGATGTCTAGCGATAGTAAATCTGGTAAACATAAAAATGCAGAAAAGTTCGACTTGAAAAAGCTCCTTCCAGCGCCATTAGTTGGGTTCTTAGTGGCTCTAGTATTTCTCGTTTTGAGGATTCCAGTACCAGCTTTTGCTACTAGCACGTTTACATATGTAGGAAATATCGTAACACCGCTGTCGCTAATCTATATAGGTATAGTCCTTGCAAAGGCTGGTCTTAAGACGATTACACTGGATAAGGATACGATTATAACCCTAGTAGGTCGTTTCGTATTAGGACCTGTAGTTATGGTTGCAATACTTATGCTCACAGCTAAGAATATGCCGGTTGATGAATTTAAGACGTTCGTTATACAGGCGGCTGCACCTGCTCTAGCGGTGCTACCAATCCTAGCAAGCCATGGAGATGGTGATGTCGAGTTCTCGACTAATGTAGTAACACTAAGTACGATTCTGTTCGTCATAGTAGTACCGATTGTTGATACAATGCTCGGATTTATGTAAGAGGATTAAAGTCCTCGAGAGAAGGCCGAGTCGCAGGAACAAAATGGAATAATAAGTGATAAAAACGGTTATAGTAAAATGTACCGACCTCCTAATCGTTAGATTATGGTCTAACTTGAGGTCGGTACATTTATGATTTACTATAGCCTTTTTCTTTATATGCGTTATATACGTTACTTACCGTCTTTATACACCTTTGCATTCTCGAGAACTACGTACGTAGCATTCTTGTCATCTGGCAGTGCCTTGAGAGTGAATTTACCAGAGATGACAAATTTCTTATCCTCAGCTGGTAGCTTCGACGCTTCGCCTTTCTTGAGCTTGAAGAGAAGCCCCTGCTGACAGCACTCTGTCGCATCAGGAATCAGACAATATGTAGAGCGTTCGCCGGTGCTAGGGTCAACGCTAACGACATAATAGCCTTTTACCTTGACTGTCTTGCCGACGTACTTCTTAGGACTTGTCATCATGTTGGATACCTCAGAATAGATTGCCGTTGCACTCATGGTACTGAGATCAAGGTCAACATGACCATCCGTCTTTGCCTTATTGTGAGCTACGATATGGAGTGTAACCCCGATACATACTGATACAAAAGCCAGTAGCGTGATTATTATTATAATTAGTTTAGTCCTTTTATTGTTAGTCATTTTATCATCTTTGTATTCTGTAAAATTATCCTCTGGCAGTCACTTTGCCGAGGAGTATAAATATAAGATACATAATTGCATCCACCGTTACAATCGTTGCTCCTACTGGAGTTCCGCCTAGGATTGATATAAACATCCCGGTCAAGGCTGCAACTATTGACAGGATTATAGAGCAGATGGTTACCGCTCTGAAGCTTCCAAATACGCACATCGCCGATAGAGCAGGAAAGATTATGAGTGCGGATATCAAAAGTGAGCCTACCAGGTTCATTCCCAATACTATTATAACAGCAATGATGATTGCGATGATTAAATTATATGTTTCTGTCTTGGTGCCTGTCGCTTTCGCGTATTCCTCATCAAAAGTTACCGCAAAAAGTCTGTTGTATAGGAATACGAAGGCAATTATGACCACTGCTGAGGTGACGAGGCATATAATTACGTCCTCTGTCGTCAGCGTCAATATCGATGTGGAGCCAAATAATGTCGTGCATACGTCACCGGATACGTTTGCAGATGAAGAGAATACGTTCATCATCAGATATCCGAAGGCAAGTGACACGACGGACAATATCGCCAGCTTAGCATCACCCATGACCTTGCTATTCTGACCACCACGGAGCAACAGTATGGCTGCTATTATGGTTACTGGCATGGTAATATACAGATTGCTCGATACGTGTAAAATTGTGCCGACTGTCATGGCACCAAAGGCAACGTGTGATAGCCCATCTCCGATAAATGAAAACCTCTTAAGAACAAGTGTTACCCCGACCATAGCTGCACAGAGGGCGATTGAAACGCCTACAATCAGCGCATATAGGACGAAGGAGTGAGAAAGGTACATGTGCAGCTGTTCTGAAATATTAGACATCTAGAATCTCCCTCCTCTCTGCTTCTGAAGCTAAGTGAGGCGTATCGCTCATTATAAGAAGCTTATTAGCTGCAGCTAGCGCTTTGCTGATATCGTGCGATATGGTTATGATTGTGGTTCCGCTCTGATTCAGTCTATCTAGCAGGTAGTACAGATGGGCAGCGGCCACCGGGTCGAGCCCGGTGATCGGCTCGTCCAGAACCAGCACTTTCTTGGAGCCGGCGATGGCGCGTGCTAGGAGCACGCGCTGCCGCTGCCCGCCAGAAAGCTCGCGAAAGCTCTCGTTCTTAATATCCTCGAGGTCAAGCTCTCGGATAGCATCAGCGGCAAGCTTTCGCTCCTTATGCCCATAAAAAGGCTTAAATCCAAGTCTATCCAGGCATCCAGATAGTACGACTTCCCATACGGAAGCTGGGAAATCCTTCTGCATCTCACGCTGTTGCGGCAAGTAGCCGATATCACTCTCATCAACGTTGCCGCGCAGCAAGACCTTGCCGTTAATCGCTGGAATCAGACCGACCAAGGTCTTAATCAAGGTTGATTTTCCAGCGCCGTTTTCTCCTACAATACAAATATAATCCCCATTATTAATCTCCAGATCGAATCCATTACAGAGGGGCTTGCCCGAATACCCGACAGCAAGCCCCTCGCAAATGATACTAAATGAAGAGTCTTTACTCTCTCTTACCATTTTGTTCAATTTGTTCTCCTAGTAATACCTAATTGTTTAGAACCTCCTGCAAGACTTTGAGGTTATTTTCCATTGTCTTGAGGTAAGTCTTTTTCTTGAGGTCGCCCTTCTTCATAGACTGCAGGGAATCAAGAGTCTTGATATCTCTCTTAGTTCCGTCGGCATTTTTTATTACTGAATTAGCAATCTTGTGATCAGAGTTCTCGATAGTTAAAACATGCTTTATCTTAAGCTGGTTGAGCTTGTTAGATAGGAAGCTAATTGTCTCAAAGCTAGCCTCAGATTCAGCTGAGCAGCCTACAAATGCAGCATAGTAGTTCAGACCATAGTCATCTACCATGTAACGGAATGGGAAACGATCTCCGAAGATGAGCGTCTTAACCTTAGCATTTTTAACAGCCTCAGCATACTTGTTGTCTAGATTCTCTAGCTTCTTAGTGTAGGCATCGAGGTTCTTCTTGTAAGTATCGGCATGCTTCTCATCCTTCTTAGCAATTGCCTGCTCGATAGGCTTGCAGAGCTTAATCGCATTCTTGAGAGATAGCCATACATGTTCATCATACTCCACTTCCTCGGCGTTTTCGTGATGATGACCGTCACCTTCATCTTCTTTCTCTGGTTGCATACCTTCCTTGACTTCTTCAGCCTTCTTACTGTCCTTCATTTCATCCATGAGGTTGATTGCAACGAGATCCTTGTTCTTTTTCTTCTTGAGAACGTCCGCAACCCATTCATCTGACTCACCGCCAACATAGACGAAAATATCAGCATTTGAAATATCCTTTATATCCTGAGCTGAAGGCTGGAAGCTGTGCAAATCAGTACCATTCTTCTGAAGAAGCTTCAGATCAACATCCTTGACTCTGTCGCCTAGAATCTCTCTAACCCAGTCGTATTCAGGAAATGTAGTTACGACAATCTTGAGCTTCTTGGAGTCTGCTTCCTTCTTGCCGCAGCTCGCAAGTGTACCAAGTGAAAGGATTGCAATCATCATAATTGCAAATATTTTAATAAGCTTGTTACGTTTCATAAAAACCTCCATGCTATGTAACGTGAAAAATACAGATTTTGCAAAAATAATATCGGTTATTGTAATTGTCCGAGCACCGCAACTCTTCTATGAATCGAAGCGGAGACGACATAAAAATGGGGAAATAACCGAAATTAAAAATCATTTTCAGTTTACCACCGGTGATTTATCATGTCAATGTAGAAAGAAAGTTTCACAAAACTATCAAAAAATTTTTAACACCTTGAGGTCAGTGGAGTTCAACAAAAATCATAAAGATTTAGCGGGAAAATAAAAGAACATATGTTTGATTTTTGCCTGTGCCTCCACTATAATTGGGACAAGCAAAAAAGTCAAGCGGTGTATTTGTCGTCATCAGGGAGTGAAGATGGATGGGAATGCGTCAATAAATATATTTAATAAAGAGGAGGAGCTTGAGGGGAGCAGGACCTACCTGTGCATCGACCTGAAGTCTTATTATGCGTCTGTCGAATGCATAGCTCGAGGGCTTAATCCGCTCTAGGCTAGGCTACTAGTTGCTGATCCAACTAGATCAGACAACACGATTTGCCTAGCGGTTTCACCCGCACTGAAGGCCATTGGTGTGCTGGGGAGACCTAGATTATTTGAAGCGAAGCAGGCGATAAGAAGAGCGGAGATAGAGTGTGGTCATGAGATTGAATACATCATAGCATCGCCGAGGATGGCTGAGTATGTGCGCATATCATCGGAAATTTATTCCATTTATATGAATTTTGTTTCCCCAGAGGATATTCATGTATACAGCATAGATGAATGCTTTATGGATATAACGCATTACCTTCACATGTATAAGGAGGCAGCGATTCGCCACAAGGTTTCGGCTTCTCGTGAGATGGCGATGACTATAATTAAAGCCGTGCTGTCTGAGGCAGGCATAGTTTCAACTGCGGGAATTGGAACTAATATGTATCTTGCTAAGGTTGGTATGGATATAGTTGCCAAGAAGAGCAAAGCCGATGAAGATGGCGTAAGGATTGCAGAGCTCAATGAAACATCTTATAAGTATCTCCTTTGGAACCATAAACCGCTAACTGACTTCTGGCAGATCGGGCGTGGTAAAGCCAGAAGGCTCGCTAAAATTGGGGCTTATACGATGGGGGATATAGCTCTCATATCGATTAATGAGGAGGAATACCTATATAAAGCATTTGGTGTAGACGCTGAGATTCTGATTGATCATGCATGGGGTAAGGAGCCATGTACCATGTCGGATATCAAGTCTTATAAGCCAGCAGCACATTCTCTCTCTACTGGGCAGGTTCTGCCTCGTGCATATGCTTATGGAGAAGGCCGCAATATATTTATCGAGATGGCTGATAAGCTATCCATGGATATGGTACGGAAGAAACTAAGAGCATCACATTTTTCGTTTTGGATCAGTTTCGATGGACAAAGTCTTGAGAGTGGGGAATATAATGGGCCGATTGTGGTTGATTTTTACGGAAGACTGATGCCTAAGGGTGTTTCTGGCAATGTTAGGCTACGAATTGATACGAATAGCACTGTAGAGATTGTAGGGAACTTAAAGAAAGCTTTTGATCGCCTGATAGATCCGACACTTTACATAAGGCGCATAACCATAGTCGCCAACGATATCAAAGGAGTAGATGAAGATGAGCAGATTGATATATTTTCACTAGACTCTTGCGATACAGATGACTCTAAAGAATGTGAATTGCAAGGGGTTATGCTAGCAATACGCGAGAAGTATGGAAGCAATGCCTTGATAAAAGGCATGAATCTCGAAGAGGGAAGCACATATATAGAAAGGAACAATCAGATAGGAGGTTATAGAGCATAGATGGGGGTATACGATGAAAGAATTATTAGGGCAACAAAATTTGAATATGCCGATATTATCAATAGAGTGAGGCCAGTTCATCGGGCTGATAGATTTTCGTACAAGTATCCGCGGATGAGCAATGAGAAGCGAGCTAAGATATTCGCACCTTTTTCTGCCTTGTCAGGGTATGATGATGCTTTAGCGGAGAAGGAGATAATCTACGATATCAAAAGGGTACTTACTGATGATGAGTATTTTGATTTAGACTGCAAGATTGCAGCCATATACGAAAATTGTAGCAATAGCCATATTAGCTAGAGAAAATGGTGTTGAGGTCAGAATACTTTACTTTGAACCCCTTGCCAATGATGAGCTGCATGGCAGATATATAGAAATTAGTGGATTAGTCACAAAGGTCAGACCAGATAAAGAGACTATCACAATTCTTGATAAAGAAATTCCTCTGAGATCGATATACAAACTAGAAATCTTAAACGCTAGGAGCATGTGGGAGCAAGATGAATAAAAATCCCTGCTCTTTCAAGCAGGGGGTGTGTATTCGTTTATCTAAATTGACAAATCAAAGGTATGTCATATCAGACTATGCCGTGTCATAGGTTATTCGTAAATCATACGAGAGCGTTATGGATTAAACTCGTGCGATCTGCTCGATTCCTTCAACTGTACCAAGAAGTTCCATTCCAACTGGTCTCCAGTAATCATATATTAGCACAGGACCGCTGTATTCATACAGAAGCCTTATGACCGTATTGAAGAATATAGGATTGTTGATGAACATCTTAACGTTGAAATTACAGTCATACTGCTTTTCTTCGGTATACGGGTACTTGAAATTAATAATCTGCGACTCCGGTTCGCAGTCGTAGTAGCGAAGCTCTAGGAGCTTGTAGCCGGTGAATTTTGACTGGTTATCATCAGCATTTTCACGGCAAGCGATTATTTGATCCGCTCTTGCATCAGTCATAACCTGAATATCGCCGAGGTTATTCTTGCAGAGCTCATATAACTCTCTGACTGTGTTAAGTACATGAGGTCTCTCTGCCTCGTTTTCGTCTATAGGGATAATTCCTTTGCCGATTAGGTGCTGCAGGAATTCCTCGCATGAGAAAGTACCGAGCGTATAATCCTCTGGTTTGTTGCTGGAATTACATTCGATAGTTACATTTGAATTGTCGATTTCTTTAAAATTGATATATGCCATTTTGTCACCTCTAATATCTATTAGCATTGGTATTATATCATCAGAGTGAAGTGAGGTCATTAATAAATAAAGAGAGAGGCAGCATTTATTTAAATGCCACCTCTGATGTCACAGACAGGATGTTCAGAAGATTATCTATATTTATAGAAACCTTCACCAGCATTGATGCCGGTCTTACCCTCATCTATGTACTTTTTAAGCATTGCTGCAATTTTGCCTGCATTTGAATCTGGGTTCTTTGACTCAGGATTGCTGGATACGATGTTGTAAGCAGTTGTGAGTCCGACGATATCGAGTATCTGGAAAGGACCAAGAGGCGAACCTGTTCCTAATTTCCAAGCACGGTCAATATTTTCATGATCGCCTATTCCGTTAGCGAGTAGGTACTGTGCAGAATTTAGGAATGGCACGAGCATAGAATTTAGCAGATAACCAGGCTGTTCCTTCAGTACCTTGATCGGGACCATGTTAAGCGCTTTGGCAAATTCAACTACCTCGTCATATGCGGCCTGGGATGTCTCGCTGTGTCCCATAACCTCACCTATGTTGCTTCTCCAGATATTGTTAGCAAAGTGAAGTGCGAGGTATCTCTCAGGCTTTGATATGTCTCCACTAAATGTGCTAGGAAGGAAGGTCGAAGAATTTGTCATTACGATAGTATTATCGTCGAGCACTTTATCGAGCTTTCTATAGAACTCATGCTTTTCGTCAGGAATCTCAGCCATGCTCTCTATATAGTAATCGCAGCCTTTGGCAGAATCCTCTAGAGAAAGAGATAGCTTTAGATTCTTATAAGCAGATTCAACTTTTTCTTGGAGTTCGTCGAGTTTCTCGCTAGTTAGGTCTTCAGCTTTTACACCGAAACCTCCAGGAACTTGGATTCCAGGCTTGCCTAGATTTTGCCTTAGCGTTTCGATTTCAGATAGATAAATTTTGTATAGCCTGTCTATCTTAGGCTGAGACCTGCCTATGGAACCTTCGCTTCTTAGCCATATAGTTGTATCAAATCCGGAGAAAGCGCTCTGAAAAGCAATCTGACTGCCTAGTACGCCGCCACCAGCTACTGTAACTTTTTTATTATTCATGGGATTACCTCCTGTGTATAAATAACAACTTGTGTTAGTTTCGTATAACTTGATTATACACCTAAAATTAAATAAAGCCATACAATATTTAATAGTACGCAATTATTTCTTTAAAACTACACAATTCATAATGATTGCGACTATTGACAGAGTTCCATAATAGTTCTATTATACTTATTAGTTCTTGGTTTATTATCTTTAACTATTTGAACCTAGAACTGATAAATATGGTAATTGACTTCAGGGCAGGGTGTAATTCCCTACCGGCGGTATAGCCCGCGAGCCGAGAGGCATGATTCGGTTAGATTCCGAAGCCGACAGTTAAAGTCTGGATGGGAGAAGCTTTTATTCTGAAGGGTACATTAGGTTGTACAGGGATGAATTGCAGGAGCTCTGAGGGGGCTTCTTTTTTAGTGCATATCCATTCTAATTGAACGGGTCAATTGTATATTTATTCGAATGAGGAGAGAGAAATGTCGTTAGAGAGAGCTGATGAGCTGATGCTACAGGACAAAGAGTACATGCGCCGAGCTATTGAACTGGCCAAGAAAGGCACAGGATGGGTTAATCCCAACCCAAAGGTCGGAGCTGTAATTGTCAAAGATGGACAGATCATAGGCGAGGGATACCATGTAAAGTGCGGTCAGACGCACGCTGAAAGGAACGCTATAGCATCGCTTCGCGATTCTGCAGAGGGCGCTACGATGTACGTAACTATGGAGCCTTGTTGTCATTATGGCAAGACGCCACCTTGTACGGAGGCGATTATTGAAAACGGAATAGCTAGAGTTGTGATTGGATCCAAGGACCCTAATCCAAAAGTAGCTGGAAAGGGCGTTCAAGTGCTGAGAGATGCTGGCATTGAAGTCGTAGAAGACTTCATGATGGATGAGTGTGATGCTCTAAATCCGATTTTCTTCCACTACATAACTACTAAGCATCCTTACGTCATGATGAAGTATGCCATGACTGCTGACGGTAAGATTGCGACTAAGACTGGAGCATCAAGGTGGGTTACTGGTCCTGAGGCTATTCACAAGGTGCATGAGATGCGTCATGAATGCATGAGCATCATGGTCGGTGTTGATACGGTTATAGCTGATGATCCTATGCTTAACTGCAGAATTGAGGGTGGCAGAAACCCGGTGAGAATAGTATGCGATAGTAAACTCAGAATTCCAAATGAATGCCAGTTAGTGAGAACTGCTGATGAGTACGATAGTGAAACAGTTGTCGTTTGTGCAGTTGAAGGTCTGCCTATAGGAGAGGTGAGGTTTACTGATAAGGCACCAATCTATTTGGACTATGAGAATACAAATCCGCTTGCAAAGGCTTTAGGCAAGAAGTTTGGCGGAGGAAATTTCATCAAGAAGGCAGTTAAACTTAACGAGATGGGAGTCAGGATTTTTAACTTCCCTGGTCACGATGGAAGAGTCAATCTAAACATGCTGATGGAGTACCTCGGCAGTCTAGAAATAGATAGCTTGCTCCTTGAAGGTGGTGGAAACCTCAATGAAAGTGCGCTGAGAGTTGGAATTATCAGCGAGATGAGAATATTTATCGCACCCAAGGTATTCGGTGGAAAGGCGAAGAGCCCTATTGAGGGTATTGGAGTTGACAATCCTAATATGGCATATAAATTCTCGTTCGACGACGTTGAGAGGATTGGTTCTGATCTCATGATTACATGCAAGAGAATCGATAATCTCAGCACATATATTCCAGAAGATGGAGAAAACTAATGTTTACAGGAATCATTGAAGAGACAGGGAGATTGAGGTCACTAGATATATCTGGGGTGACGGGCCGCATAGAGCTCGAGGCCTCAAAGGTACTAGAAGGCACTAATATTGGTGATAGTATCGCTGTGAACGGTGTTTGCCTCACTGTGGTAGAACTTCATGCTGACGGATTTACCGCTGACGTCATGCCTGAGACCATCTCCAGAACGGGATTCTCGCAGCTCAGAGTGGGCGATAAAGTTAACCTGGAACGAGCGATGGCTGCAAATGGCAGGTTCGGTGGACACATAGTATCGGGCCATATCGATGGCGTTGGAACCGTTGAATCACTCGAGCATGATGGAATTGCCGTATGGGTAAGCATCAAGGCACCAACAGAAATTCTTAAGATCATAGTTGAGAAGGGGTCCATAGCAATCGATGGAATCAGCCTTACTGTTGCTTATGTGGATAATGAGCGTTTCAAGGTTTCGATTATCCCTCATACAGGTGAGGAGACTACACTGCTGAAGAGGCATGCAGGCGATAAAGTTAATCTTGAAAATGATATTGTAGGCAAATATGTAGAAAAATTATTGGGACTCGGTGAGCCAACTGTATATGGTGGTACTCGTCAAAAGGATGATAACGAAAGTGGACTCACACTTGAGTTCCTGGCGGAGAACGGGTTCTGAAAGGAGATACGATGAGTAGCAGAAAACGCGAATATGATTCAATTGAAAGAGCGCTTGAGGATCTGAGAGCTGGAAAGATAATTCTCTGTACAGATGATCCAGATAGAGAAAATGAAGGTGATATGATCTGTGCTGCGGAGTTTGCAACGCAGGAGAATATCAACATGATGGCTAGTATTGCCAAAGGGCTCATCTGCACACCGATGAGCATTGAGCTCGCAAGGAAGCTCAACTTCCCAGCGATGGTGTCTGAGAACACGGATAACCACGAAACTGCTTTTACAGTTTCAATAGACCATGTCGATACCACGACTGGTATTTCAGCTAAGGAGAGAGGATATACGATGAGAAAATGCGTGGATCCAGATTCAAAGCCGGAAGATTTCAGGAGACCAGGGCATGTATTCCCTCTCGTTGCTAAGAGAGGCGGTGTGCTAGTTAGAAATGGACATACAGAGGCTACAGTAGACTTGCTGAGACTTGCAGGACTCAAGGAGTGCGGTGTGTGCTGCGAAATCATGGACGATGACGGCACGATGATGAGAACGCCTAAGCTGTGGGAAATCGCAGAGAAATATGATCTAGCATTTATAACGATCAAGCAACTTCAGGATTATCTGCGCATTAATGAGTGCCACGTAATTCGCGAGGCAGTAGCTAAGCTGCCGACAATGTATGGCGAATTCACAATGTATGGGTATATTAATGATATTACTGGCGAGCATCATGTAGCTCTAGTTAAGGGTGAAATAGGGGATGGTAAAGATGTTCTCTGCCGAGTTCATTCGGAGTGTCTCACAGGAGATACGTTTGGTTCACTGAGGTGCGACTGTGGGCTGCAGCTTGAGAAGTCGCTCGAGATGATAGAAAAAGAAGGACGTGGAGTTCTGCTTTACATGCGGCAGGAAGGACGTGGAATCGGACTCATCAATAAGATTAAGGCATACGCTCTTCAGGAAGAGGGATACGATACAGTCGAAGCTAATGTTAAGCTTGGATTTGCACCAGACCTAAGGGAATACTGGGTAGGCGCACAGATTTTAAGAGACCTGGGATGCAAGTCGCTAAGGCTTATGACTAACAACCCTGAAAAGGTGTATGGGCTCGGTGACTTTGCTCTGGACATAACTGAGAGAGTTCCGATTGAGATTAAGCCACAGAAGTTCGATTATATGTATCTCAAGACCAAGAAGAGTAAGATGGGACATATTTTCAACGAAATTGATTTAGAGAAGTAGAAAGGAATCGTCATGAACAATATCAATCTATTAGAGGGTAAAGTCGTTGCTAAAGAAGGAATGAAGGTTGGAATCGTGGCTGCTCGTTTCAATGAAATTGTTGTAAGCAAGCTACTAAGCGGTGCAATTGACGGACTTGTACGCCACAATGTCAAGGAAGAGAATATCACAGCTGCTTGGGTTCCTGGAGCATTTGAGCTGCCAACCGTTGCGAAGAAGATGGCTGAGTCCGGAAAGTATGATGCTGTAATCGTTCTCGGTGCTGTAATCAGAGGACAGACATCCCATTACGAGCTTGTGTGCAACGAGGCTGCAAAAGGAATCGCTCAGATCTCTATGCAGACAGGTGTGCCAACTATGTTTGGAGTTATCACGACAGAGAATATTGAACAGGCAATCGCTCGTGCAGGAAGCAAGGTTGGAAATAAGGGATACGACTGCGCACTATCCGCAATCGAGATGGTTAACCTCGTAGAGCAGTTATAAGAACAGCTTTGTTAAAATAAAGGTGAGCAGGCATATTTAATAACAGCAAGGCAGACTGTTTCAGTCTGCCTTGTTTTCAAAATACAAATGGGGATTGGTCGTATACATGGACAAGAGTATGGAAATTAAGAATGGTGAAAGGAAAAATCAAGACAAGAGCGAGGTTATGCTCGTGTTTGACTATGATGGCACCATTCAAGAAACTATTAAGATTTATGCACCAGCTATTTTTGATATAGCGAAAAGGCTGAGGACTATATATGATGTTCCAGTCGAAAATCCTAGCTATGCGCGCATGGAGAGCTGGCTGGGGCTTAAAAATGACGAGATGTGGGCAGACTTCGCCCCAGCGCTCCCTACGGCCGCTAAGGCGGCCGCATCGGCGCGGGTCGGCGCCTATATGCGCACTCTGGTTCGCGATGGTGCTGATCCCTGGTATTCTGGTGCTCGTGACACCCTAGACGAACTTAGAAAACAGGGATACAGGATGATAATACTGAGTAACTCAGATCACGAGTATGCGGAATTCAATAGAAAGAGATTTGACACGGATAAATGGTTTGAGCGATATATAGATTGTGAATCCTGGGATTGGCAGTCTAAAGCTGATGTGTTAAGCTCTATAATAAGTAATGAACCTGACTTGACATATGTTATGATTGGGGATAGGTTCAATGACCAAGAGGCGGCAGTGAGGAACAATATATTGTTTGTCGCATGTGAATATGGATACGGTAAGTCCGGAGAGCTGGATGAGGCTGATGCGAGAGCTTATTCAGTTGTTGAGCTACCGGAGATTATTGCTAGATTAACTGATTATTAGGGGGTTAAGATGAACATTGTATGCTTAGATATGGAAGGCGTATTGGTACCTGAGATCTGGATTGCTTTTGCAGAAGAGACTGGCTTAGAAGAGCTAAAGAAGACTACTAGAGAAGAGCCAGATTACGATAAGCTTATGAATTACAGAATTGATATCTTGAGAGAGCACGGTCTTGGACTCAAGGAGATTCAGGATGTAATCGCTAGAATTGCCCCGCTACCAGGAGCAAAAGAATTTTTAGATGAACTTCGTGCAACTACTCAGGCTATAATTCTCAGCGACACATTTTCGCAGTTTGCTCAGCCACTTATGGCAAAGCTAGGATGGCCGGCACTATTCTGTAATGAGCTGATTATTGGCGAAGATGGAATGATAGAAGGCTTCAAGATGCGCTGCGAGAAGTCGAAGCTCACAACAGTTAGAGCTCTTCAGTCATGCGGTTTTGAGACAATCGCAGCAGGAGATAGCTTTAATGACCTAGCTATGATTGAAGCAAGTAAAGCTGGTTTTCTGTTCCGTAGCACAGACTCCATCAAAGCTGACTACCCACAGTTCCCAGCTTACGATGAGTTTGATGACTTGCTAGGCGCAATTAAGAAGGCTCTGTAGGGCTGTAAATTTAAAGCAAGTATAGATTGCCTTTAATTAACTAGCTAATTATATATAAGAAGACTAAGATGCATCGCCATTACTGGCGGTGTTTTTTAGTGTGCAAAATTTCTAGAAATTTAATCAAAACAAGATCGAGCAATATTCCGTAATGACTACGAAAAAATCGAGAGCCCAACAATCAGCGCTCTCGATTTTTGTGTTGATATTCATAGCAATATATCTAGCAAATTGTTAGTTAGATAATTTCAGTTCGTCTTTTCTAGTAGCAGAATATATGCCTCCGACTACAGCGCCAACCAGTGCAGGCACAACCCAGCCAAGCGCAAGCTTAGTGAATGGAAGGTCACCTACGAAACCGAATGGAAGGCCGAATCCATTTAGAACTGAAAGTAGGCTCGTAGCAAATGCAGTATAAGCGGCTACACCGCCAACGTATTTGCTTGTAATCCACTTATCAAGTACGGCGAATATTACCAGAACTATAAGCGGTGGATAAAATGCGCTGAGTATCGGTGCTGCAAGCGCGATAATCTTATCCAGGCCAAGGTTGCTCATAAAGAAGCTGAATCCGATAGTAACTAGTATTACTGTTCTGTAGCTAACCTTTCCGTTTGATAAACCAGCAAAGTAGTCGCCGATTACAGATGAAAGTCCAATCGAAGTTGTTAGACATGCTAGCAGAATTATAATCGCTAGAGCGATAACTCCCCAGCCACCGAGAAGTCTGTTTGTAATAGCGATTAGAAGTGGTGCCTGTGCAAGGCCTGCAAAATGGCTATCGCTTGTAGTCGATGCACCGAGGAATGTTAGACCTCCATATACTAGTCCAAGTAGGACTGTCGAAATGATATCTGCACCAGCTACTAGCTGTTTTACATCTTTCTTATCAGTAAAGCCATATTTCTTTGCAGCAACTATGAGGATTATAGTTACCGTTACTCCGCCAATACCGTCGAGTGTTTGATAACCGTTAACAATTCCTGTCTGGAATGGAACAAGATCCTTTGTTCCGATAGGTGCACCGATTGGATTTACGATTCCGAGTATGATTAGAATGACCATAACCAGAAGTAAAAGCGGTGTAAGGAATTTTCCTATAACATCTACAACACCAGAAGGATTGAGTGCAAGAATAGCAGTCACTGCGAAGAACGCGAGACTGAATGCCCATAGCGGAACGCCTGGTAGCAGTCCTTTGATACCCATCTCATAAGTCGTAGCGGATGTTCTTGGAATACAGATGATCGGTCCGAGTAGAAGTAGAATGATGGATACGAATACCTTGCCAGGTATTGTTCCAATCTTGTTAGTTACGCCGTCTACCGTTCCTTCTCTGTTAGCAACAACAGAATAAATAGCTAAGGCAGCTAGTCCAACATCCATGATGAAAAATCCTACAAATCCTACTAGCCAATTGCTTCCAGTCTGCTGGCCAAGGAATGGCGGAAATATAAGGTTACCAGCGCCAAATTGAGTTGCGAAAAGGGCGAGACCCATGGTCACAATAATCGGCCCCTTCGCCTTTGGTTTTGAATTATCTTTCATTGTCCCTCCTATAATAAAAGTAATCATAAAGTGTTTATTTACAATTAAAAAAGATAGTTATTACTATATAGTAACCATTTAAGAACCAGTACCGAAATATAGTCATATGCCTAGTACTTTTTGGAATAACAAGGTTTAATCTACCGTGTTGGTGTGTTATAATCGCTGTAATTTCAAGCATATTACAAATTATGATTAATTTTAGGAAAAAGACAAATGGATTTAATCAAACTAAAATACTTTATTGCTGCTGCAGAATTGTTGAATTTTTCTAAAGCTGCTGAAGCTTGCAACATCACGCAAACTGCAATAGGCAAGTATATTAATAAATTAGAAAATGAAATCGGATGCTCTCTATTCTATCGAACTAATAAGGGTGTCAGCTTGACTGAAACCGGGGAAAAATTCTATTCAGGTGTAAAAGAGATAACCGAGCAATATGAGGACTTATTAAAACAAATTGAAAATGAGACAGATAAGCTTCTTAGAATTGGAATCGCAGGTGACTACTTACCCGTAAATTTTTTAAGAAAGTATAAAGCTATGAATAGGGACATTTCCTTGGAGGTGGAATTTAAGGATAAAGACCAATTGATTAACATGCTGGAGAGGGAATCGATAGATGCGATGATTATCCCAGATGTAACGATGTTGAGTGAAAATACAATTGGTATAGAGAAGGTGGAAATAGGAGCTGCACATGATGTTTTATGTTGCTCTCAAGAAAGCGTGATTAAATACGGAAGTGTCGGGAAAGTCATTGAGAATTTACCTCTTATCACCAAAGCGGTTGAAAGTGAATATCATGAGTACTGCAGAGATAATCTCAAAAGCATATACAATAGCACTTTTTCGGATGTACGTGTTGTTGATACGGTGTCGAATCAGACTACTTTAATTGCACTTGGGCAAGGGTTTGCAATAATGCCAAAAGAGGAGATGACGCCAATTGAAGATATGTATATGGAAGGATTAGGTGAGAGATTTACAGAGATTCTACTACTAGTCTATATGTCAAAAAACAAGAATCAGTCACTTCGCGATTTATTGAAATTTGTAAGCAAAAGTAATAGTGATGGTGAATCCTTATTTGGATAAATTTGGAGAATTAAAGAATAAAATAATCCTTAGTATAAGTAAAAAATCCCTGGATTCTGATAGAATCCGGGGATTTTTAAGTTCAGTAAGATTAACGCTTCGAGAACTGGCTAGCTCTTCTAGCTTTCTTGAGACCGTACTTCTTTCTTTCCTTCATACGAGGGTCTCTCGTTAGGAATCCAGCGGCCTTAAGTGCTGGTCTGTTAGCCTCAGCATCTACTTCACAAAGTGCTCTTGAGATACCGTGTCTAAGTGCTCCAGCCTGTCCTGTTGTACCACCACCGTTAACTAGTGCGATTACATCGTACTTTCCAGTTGTTCCTGTGATTTCAAAAGGTCTCTTAACCTCATTCTTGAGAACTTCAAGTCCGAAGTAATCTTCGAGGTCCTTCTTGTTTACAACGATTCTTCCTGTTCCAGGGAGTAATCTGACTCTAGCAATTGAAGATTTTCTTCTTCCTGTTGCCTGATACATTTCTTTAGCCATCTTCTAATCCTCCCTTCCTAGAATGTCCACTCTTCAGGATTCTGTGCAGCATGTGGATGCTCAGGTCCTGCGTATACCTTTAGCTTCTTGAACATCTGTCTGCCGAGCTTGCCCTTAGGCATCATGCCCTTAACAGCGTGACGGATGATCTCTTCTGGCTTCTTAGCGCGAAGTTCTGCAAGAGTTGTCTCCTTGAGACCACCTGGATATCCACTGTGGCTCTTGTAAATCTTCTGCTTTTCCTTCTTGCCAGTTACTGCTACCTTCTCAGCGTTTACAACAACTACGTAATCTCCGCAGTCAACGTGAGGTGTGTAGATAGGCTTATTCTTGCCTCTTAGGATCATTGCAATCTCAGCTGCAACCTTACCTAGAGTCTTGTCCTCTGCATCGATAACATACCACTTGTGGTCGATATCTGCAGGCTTAGCGATGTAAGACTTCATATTCTTTCCTTTCTACCTACTCAGATCCGAAGATCGATTTCGGCACTGTCTACTAGGATCCTAGAATCTTGTTCGACATACTAAAAATAACTTAGTGTCGGAGCTACCGGGTAGAGCCCTGCTCCATTTGCACAATATGCCTAAAGATTATATTACTCAAAGTGTTCAAAGTCAAGCCTTTAAAGCTTTCATTTCGTTCTGTTCATCCCACTCTTCTACCAGAATAGCTCGAAGCTCCATATCGAAATACTCATTGCTGCGTTTCCCGGCTAGCTTGAGTATACCTTCTGTTCTAAAACCTAACTTAGTGTATAGGTTTGAAGCGACTTTATCGTCAGGAAAATGAGAAACGGTAACTCTATGTGTACCGAGCTCCTCGAAAGCATGGCGAAGAAGCGCTTCCATCGATTCTGTTCCGTAGCCTTTGCCACGAGCCGCTTCGTCAGCGAGATAAATGATGGCGATATTTAGTGAATCATTGATGGGATCAATGTTGGTGATATCAATTTTTCCCAGAGGCTTTTTGCTAGACTTCTCAACTATTGTCATCCATTCTCGAGATGGGTCGTGAATGACGTTGTGAAATTCGTCTGTTATCGTATCTAGGTTTCTTTTGCCGGTCGTGCAGAAGTGCTCAATTACGGTTTCTCGCGACTCCCATTCCGCGAAAAGGTCGCAATCAGCAAAGGATGCCTTGCGAAGTATGATGTGGTCAGTTTCTATCAAGTCGATTCCTCCTCTAGTATCAAGCTTATTGATTTCTTATTATACCAAAAAAATACATAGCTTATCATATATAATTGATGCATTGCACACCTAAATATGTCTCCATGTTATAATTTTAGCGTATATTACGGAGTATTTATTAAAGGGCTTTGCGCTTGTAACAGCTTGTTTGTTCTTAGATTAGAAAAAAGTGAACAAGGGTGGGAACAAATGACCAATCAATACGATTAGTTAATCAGTGGGAGTTATCATATGAGCAATAAGAGCAAAGGAAATATTGCACTACTAATAGTTGCGATTATATGAGGGAGCGGATTCATCGCTCAGAAGATTATAGATTACACATAGGCGATAAATTTTATTAATATAATAAAAATTAATAATAAAAAGTATCAATAGTTGTACACGACGGTATAAGTATGAATTATTGTTAACACTTTTTCCAGTGCGATAGAATGTTAACATAAAATACAATACATAGTTATGCCGTTATTCGCGAGATGGGCGCGAATCGTGGTACGACTATTGTTGTTTTTTGTACAAATACACTTATTGACTACAATCAATTAGGAAAGGAAAGTAATGGTTACGAAGAAGAAAGAATTAAAGGCTAAGGTTTCAGAAGTATTGCTTACAGCTATCCTGATACTCACCATGATGCCGTGGCATGTAATGGCTGACGATACCTTCGCTGCAGAGGGCACGGCTGCTGCGAACACTGTAGCTACCGAGAGCGAGGGCGTTTCTAACGAAGTGGCAAGTGCTACTACAAGAGATGCAGTACAGAATAAACCAGTTGCGGCTCCTGCGACACCTGTAGGTGAAAAGCCTTTAGCAGCATCTACATCATCCAAGAAGTTCGTGAAGACATCTGTGAAGGTCGTATATAAGGATGGAACTCCTGTTGAAGATGGAACAGCCTTCACACTTGAAGATCCAGATAACAATGAGCAAAAGGATTACGAAGTTAAGAACGGAAAACTAGAACTTCAGCTAATCTCTGACAAGCAGTATCGACTTGGTCTCTCATGGGATGATGAGAAGATGGATACTCACAAAGTCGTTGAAGCTGATGCAAATCTTGGCACAATTCCTGTTGCAATCGCATCAAATGGTAAGACTCTAGTATGGTATGACAGACATAACAAGAAGCTTCTAGAGAACAAGCCAGTGACGACCGTCACTCTCAAGGAAATCGAAGACAATGACGAAACCCCATCTGAGCCAAAGCCTGCGGAGAAGAAGAGAGTAGAAAAAGGCGAATTAGCAAACGTTCGTGATATCGATGTAACTCTAGATGATGGAACACCAATGCCTGACGGTGTTCAGCTAGAACTCATAGATATGAGCAGAGTTGCTGATTGGTCATATGAATTTGAAAAATACACCGTTAAGGATGGTAAAATCCACGGTGTTAAGATGAAAGCTGAAACGCAGTATAAGATCGGTATGGACACTGCTAATCCATCATATTCTGATTACACAATCGTTGGTGCATATAACAGCAAGCATCTGATGCGTATATATGCAAGATATGAGAACGAGTATCCGCTATACTACGATTATGACGAGGGTATAGGCGCACCAGAGAAGCCGATTGCAAAGCTTGTATTCCACAAGGTGAAAGAGCAGAGCGAATTAGAGAATCCTAAATCGAATTCCAACATTACAGTTCTAAAGGTTTCTGATGGCGGCTATGTGGCAAAGGCAGGTCTGCCTTTCAGATTAGTTCGTAAGGATAACGGCAAGTCGAAGGTTATCTACAGTGAGCAGGGTGAAGTTACAATCAATACCGAAGGAAACGTTCCTTACGAGCTTAAGCTAGATGAGAACGATACTTACGTTATGAAGAACAAGATTGAGTTCACCATGAAGCAGAATAAGCAGGGCAAATATAACCCTATTATCGAAGGCTATGATGCTAACGATATAAATGGTTATCTGCAGTGCAATGCTATAGAACTTATTAGAAAAGATGGCAAGAAGCCAGGAAGCGATATCGTTAAGCCAGGAGAAAATACTGGAAATAACAACAACGAAGATTGCAATCCATGCGGCGAATGCGAGGATTGTGCGAAGTATAAGCCTGAGCAGTATGCGAAGATTTACGAGAAGGAGAAGGTTGTTCTCAAAAACATGCCAGTTCTAAGAAAGTCTGGTAACGAGTACAAGCCTGTCAAGAAGAAGGTTACATTTATCTTCTATAATGCAACAACTCAGACTATTGAAACTAAAGTAGAGTCAAGCAATGGTGTTCTACCTGACGTTGAGATGGTTAAGGGCAATAACTATATCGTATTTGCTGAAGATGGCGACTTTGAAATGCCTAACGCATACATGGTGCTAAATAAGACTGGCGAGAAGCCGGTTCCTTCTAAGGATAACGGAAGAAAAGTAGATGCATTCTACTTGACTCTAAGATCGATGTATGTGAGCAACCCTGAAGCTGCAAAGCGTGTCGCATATACACTTCCAGTTTTCGATAAGGACCACAATCCTATTGATGGTGTAAATATAAAGTTTGTAAGCGAATACGATGAAGTTACAGCAAAGGTTAATGAAGGTGTAGTTGAATACTCGCTTATTGAAGATCAGAACTACATGGTATATGTAGACGATTCTAGATACACAATCGATTCCTTCCCAATGACTATGAAGGACAAGTCTGAGTGGGGAGCAGCTAAGTACGCATTCAATCATTTCAGTTGTGGCAGTGTCAACGAGCTTATCCTAAAGCCCAAGAGCGAAGAAGGTAAAAACAACACGCAGCTTATCGATATAGATAATACAACGGCTGTAACTGGTCTACACTTCGGAAAAGGAGAGTATTTGGTAAGCGTTAGAAAGCTACCTAAAGATACTGTAAAGGGTCTTGAAGGAAAGGATTATGAAGTCTTAGACATCGATATGATCAACATGTATCGTACAGAGCTATCGAAGCTTGTAAGAGGAAACTTCAAGGTCAGCAGACTAGTTCCAGATGGTAAGGATGTGAAGCAGGTTTACTACGTTGATAAAGAGGGTAAGCTTGTAAAGGTTCCATTCAAGCAGATTCTAGCATCTGACGGTGGATACATCGTAGCGTTTGATATGCCTTCGATGTCGCTTTACAACAATGTTATCGAGTACACTGAGCACAAGCAGGCAGAACCTGAAAAGCCAGTAACACCTGTAGAGCCAGAAAAGCCGGTAACACCTGAAAAGCCAGTAAATCCAGTGAACCCCGGAAGCAATCAGGGAGATAATAATAACACACAGCCAAACGTACCAACTCCAGGTAATAATGGCGGAAATACTAACGTTTCGCCTGAATATTATGTAGCGAATGGAAATCTCGCTTGGAACGGTGATGATAACGGTCTGCTCATAGTCGTTAAGTCTAAGACTGATGACGAAAAGACTTTTGAGAGATTCAAGGACGTTGAGATTGATGGTAAGGTTGTAGATCATAGCAACTACGACGTTGTAAAGGGAAGTGCGAGAATTACACTTCACGCATCATACCTAAGGTCTTTAAAACCAGGAAAGCATGCTGTAACCGCTCGTTTCAGCAACGGTTCTGTAAATTCAGAATTTACAGTAGCATCTCACGTAGCTAAGAAGGCTCCAAGCGGAACAGCTACTGCAAATGGAAAGAATGTCAGAACTGTAGTTAAGACAGGTGACTCAGCAGGATTTGAATTTATGTTTGCATTTGTAATTGCAAGCCTGCTACTAGGCGTTGTTGTTGCTATGAGGAAGAAGAACGCGTAGCTCAAAATGTAAACTAGGGAACAAAAGCATTATCGAATGAGATGGAGTGCTATGCTCCATCTCATTTTTAAAATATTGGAAAGAGAGAAAATGGGGAATGCAGAAACGCTTATTTGATAATAAGCTGCTAAGTATTATTGCGGTAATTGTCCTCTGCCTTGCCTTAACTGTAGGGCTCGCGAGCTGCGGTGCTGATAAGGGCAAGAAGGGAAGAGATAAAAAAAAGGTAGAAGCTACGAAGGAAAAGACTGAATCTGGCAAATCATCAGATAGCTCTAAAGCTGACAAAGAAGGCGAGAGTGAAGCAAGTGGAAGTGATGATTCCAGCAGTAAAGAGCTTGAAGCGGAGAAAGCAAAGGAAAAGGAAAAAGAAAAGAAAAAAGAGAAAGCAAAGGAAAAAGAGCGGGCCAAAGAGGAGAAGTCTAAAAAAGATAGTAGCGACTCTAGCCATAGTAGCTCATCCCATTCAAAGAAAAAGTGGGTACCTGCAGTATATAAGACAGTTACACATCCGGCGGTGACACGTCAACAGAAATTTATTGATTATTACACTTGTCAGTGTGGTGCCACCTTCAAAACAAATGCAGAGTGGCAGACCCATAGACCAAAGCCTTGAAATGGCTTACATACATATGCGGCTCCGCATGTGACGACCAAAACAGTTGTCGTTAAAGAGGCATACACCGAGCAGGTGCTTGTCAGTGAAGGACACTGGGAATAAGTTATTACTTTAAGGGAATTAAAATGAAAATTCGTGTATACTATAGAGTAATGTATGAATAAGGCAGGTCTATAGTATGAAAGATATTCAAAATATTAAAATTCGTGAGGCGAAGCGTTCCGACATAGCCGAGGTTGGGCGTATCCTATCAGAGAACTATCATGATACATATGCAAATATATTGGATAAGAGATATCTAAGCTCCGTTAACCCTGAGAGTGCAGCGAGCAGAATGGACGCATATTTCCTTACACCGGGAAATGAAATGTTTGTTGCTGAGCTCTTAGCTGATGGTGAAGAGGCTGGTGCTGGTGAAATTGTCGGTTTCGTAGCGGGCACACCCTCGCCAGATGTACTTGGTGCATTTTGGCTTGAGATGCTTCATATCAAGGCTTCCTACAGGGATTTCGGTATTGGACGAAGGCTCCTGTTTACGATGGGAAGCAGAGCTGCGAGCACCGGATATTCGCAGATGGTAATCGATGTATTTGCAGGGAACACCAAGGCAGAAGAGATATACAAGCATTACGGAGCTAAGCAGATTGATGAGTTTTATCAAGATGTAGAAGGCTTCGGAGTGCTGTCGTCACTCCTTAGCTGGGACGACTTGTCGGTGTTCCAGGGATAGGGGGATAACGTGGATATAATAGTAAAAATGGTCACTTCGGCACAATTTATAAGTAGCATAATCATCATCTTAGTCACCATCATTGCGACGATTGTCATAGAACATACGCATAAGCTCTATGTAAAAAAGACCAATAATACGGTGCAGATGAATGCGATCGTCAGATCGACATTTAGACTCATGAAGAGCGTAACATGGATAATTGCAGCGCTTGCGGTGCTCGAAGTAAATAATATACGTGTTACATCCATTATCGCCGGTGTCGGTGTTGCTGGTGCGGTCTTTGGCATGGCGATGCAAGACGTGTTTAAGGATGTACTGATGGGTATGCACATAATTAATGACAAAGCTTTTAAAGTCGGTGATGTTATTAAGATTGATGACGATGAAGGTATAGTTACGCTGTTCACACTTCAGACCACGCAGTATACAAGCCTAAATACTGGAGACAATGTCACGATCTGCAACAGAAATATCACTAAAGTGGGCATAACTAATGGTGTCTATGATATAGATATCGGGCTCAGATACGATGAAGATCCGGAGCATGTCAGAGAGGTTCTGACGGAATGTGCAAAAAAGATCAAAGCGGTTAAAGGCATCAAGAACTCTGAGTACCTAGCTGTTCAGAGCTTCGATGCAACATCTGCAATATATAGAATCAGATATTGGTGTAAACCGAAGGACAAGTGGGTAACGAGAAGAGCTGCTATGGGCGTGCTACAGAAGTGCCTGCTTGAATCAGATATCGTGCTTCCTTATAGTCAGCTCGATGTACATGTGAACGATTCTGATGGTAAGTAAAATCCTATCAATTACAGAACTCGCAATATATTATTCACAAGTTGATTAATATTCCAAAAGACTCCTCTTGTCGCGTGTGCGATGAGAGGAGTCTTTTGTGATTGCAAAATTAACAGTTCTAAGAATATAAAATGGAAACAAGTGTACTCGATAAAGTGCAAATTTTTCGCATCGATTTATCGTTGAAATTCCAATAGTTCTAGCGAATGTTAGTGAAATATCACAAAAATATATGATAATTTTGTTTAAATTACAAAAAATGGTGTTATAATACAGCATATTAAATTTCTAGATTTAATGTAACCATTGAGATTAAAGAATTATAAGATTTTTATAGCTTTGCAATAAATTGTGAAACAAAGTTCAAATGTAGGGGATTAGGGATGAGCGATAATAAAATTTTGAAGAGAGCAAACGAGCTCTTTGAAGAGATTAGAACCATTAGAAGAGATGTGCATAGGCATCCAGAGCTTGGTTACCATGAAAACAGAACTTCAGCACTTATTAAAGCGAAGCTAAGTGAATATGGAGTCGATAATATCGAGCAACCGACACCTACTTCTGTAGTTGCGACAATCGTTGGTAGAAAGGGCGAAGGTAGGACCATTGCCCTAAGAGCTGATATCGACGCACTACCGATTAACGAGGAAACCGAGCTTGAGTTTGCTAGTGAAAACGATGGAGTCATGCACGCATGTGGACACGATTTTCACGTATCGATGATGCTTGGCAATGCTGAGATGCTCTCCGAGATGCGAGATGAATTCTGCGGTAAGGTTAAGATAATTTTCCAGCACAGTGAGGATACTCAGCCGGGTGGTGCGAAGGAGCTTGTAGCAAAGGGTGTTATGGACGATGTGGATGCCATAGTTGGGCTACACGTACTCCCAGACAAAAACCCTGAAGAGTATGGCAAAGTGTGTTTTAGAAGTGGACCGATGACCACATCTGCTGACCTCGTCCAAGTGATGGTGACAGGCCTTGGAGGCCATAGTTCACAGCCACATCTGCTTCATGATCCAGTACTTGCAGCGTCGCAGATGATCGTTCTGTTGCAGCAGATTCAAGCAAGATATACGGATGCTAACGAGACGGCGATTCTGCCGATAACATATATTCGCGGTGATAGCGCTATTAACGTGGTTCCTGAAAAGGTTGAATTCGGTGGAGCGGCTCGTACTTATAACAATGATGTTAGAAAGGTAATCGAGGATCAGGTGTATAAGATTGGAAGAGGCGTCGCAGAGATGTCGGGATGCACTGTAGATGTCAATTATATAAAGGGATATGCTCCAGTGATAAACGACAAAGAGCTCACAGCTTTATCAAGAGCGGCAACTGCAGATGCCATCGGTGAAGATAGGGTAATCGATCTAGGGAGACCGATGAACTTCAGCGAGGACTTCAGCGCTTACTCTGATGTGAGTGGAAAGCCTGGTACATTTATGATTCTAAAGGCTGGAAATGCAGGACATTATGCTCCGCTACATAATCCAGCTAGTACATTAAACGAGGAGACGATTCCTTACGGAATGGCGGCGATGGTAGCGACCGCGATTAGATATTTAAACGAAGACTGTAGCGCGTAATGCGTAATGTAAGGCAGTTCATAAAAGTTTATAGGGCTGATTAACAGCTTTGTAATATAGGCAGTATAGCCAGGGGTTAGGGCTATTGCCAAATAGATTAATTTGTAGGATGTTATTTTTTTAGAAAACAGAAAGGACTAGAGAAACATGGTATTTTATAATGCACTATTAGCATTCGTGTTGATGGCTATCTGTTATGCCGTTGGTGAGTGGGTTGCAACAGCTACCAAGGCTTGGGTACCATCCGTATTCGCATCAGCAATCCTGTATCTATTCGGATACTGGACTTTCTTCCCTAAGACAATAGGTACAGATTCTGGACTCGTTCCATTTGCAGCAACAGTAGCTATGATGCTGCTTATCGTACATATCGGTACAATTATCAGCGTTAAGCATCTGCTGGAGCAGTGGAAGACTATCGTTGTATGTCTAGCTGGTCTCGCAGGCATGGTGCTCTTCAGCTGGTACCTCGCACCGATGTTTATGGATAAAACTCTTATGATAGCTGGTCTACCTCCACTAACTGGTGGAATCGTTGCCGCTACAACTATGCAGATGGCTGCTCACGCAAAAGGCTTAGAGGTAGCTGCTACATTTGCGGTAACCATCTACTGCGTGCAGGGATTTGCAGGCTATCCACTTACAGCGATCATGCTACATAAGTTTGGAAACAAGGAGCTTGCTAAGCTTAGAAGCGGAGAAATTGTTCTCACAGAGGAGCAGAAGGAAGCTAACAAGCAGATCGGAATGACGGTTGTAAACGATGATTCTAAGGTTAAGAAGCTCCTTCCAAGAGTTCCGGATAAGTACAATACACCAGTATTCATGCTTTGCAAGCTAGGTCTAGTTGCGTGGTTCGCATCGCTCGCAGGACAGCTAAAGTTCGGTAGCGTTGTGATTTCTCCAGCAATATGGGCTCTAGTATTCGGTGTAATCTTCTGTGCGGTAGGGTTCCTGGATACGAACATTTTGAACAGAGCAAATTCATACTGGATCAGCATGTTTGCACTTATGATGATTGTGTTCGACGGACTTAAGAATCTAACCCCAGCAATGCTTAAGTCAATCATAGGACCGATGGTTATACTCATCGTTATAGGTGTTGTGGGTATGGCTGTATTCTCGTTCATCATCGCAAAAGTATTCAAGATGTCATTCTATCTTGCTTTTGCAAATGGCTTGACAGCACTTTATGGATTCCCAGCAGATGCGATCATCTCAGAGTCAACATGTGAGGCTCTATCTGATGATCCAGATGAGGTTAACTATCTCATGAGCAAGATTTTCCCATCGATGATCGTTGGTGGATTCACTACAGTAACAATCACATCCGTGTTCTTAGCTGGTATCTTCGCTACACTTCTATAAGCGAGAATAGGCTTAATTCGGAAAACAATATTCGGGCCGCAGAAAGCGGCCTGATGTTATCTCAGGCTGTGAGAACATTAATAGGCTAGAAAAGGCCTGCCAGGGCACGATACGTATACAATAATCTTTTTTTAACATATAGGGGGTAATATCATGGGTATGAAAGAAGTTGCAGAAAAATATTCCGACTACCAAGTTGAGATGAGACGTTGGTTCCATAACAACGCCGAAGTGAGTGAAAAGGAATATGAGACGGCAAAAAAAATCAGAGAAGAACTCGATAAGATGGGTGTAGAATGGGAACACTGCGGTCTTGAGACTTCGACTTTAGCAACAATTAAAGGTGCGAAGCCTGGTAAGACTGTACTGCTCAGAGGAGATATTGACGCCCTATCAGTAACCGAGGAGACAGGACTTCCTTTTGCATCTAAGACAAAGGGAGTTATGCACGCATGTGGCCATGACTGTCACATCTCGATGCTTCTTACAGCAGCACACATTTTAAACGATATGAAGGATGAACTCTGCGGAACAGTTAAGCTCGCATGGCAGTCTTCTGAGGAAGTTGCAACTGGTGCTAAAGCCATGGTTGAAGATGGCGCATTAGATGGTGTAGATGCATGCTTTGCTATGCATGTCTGGGGTAACGTTCCAGCTGGTCACATCAGCTGCGATGCAGGTCCAAGAATGGGTGCTGCTAGAATGTTTGAAATTGATGTCCAGGGTAACTCTGGTCACGGAGCTCAGCCGGATTTAGCTGTAGATGCTATCGTCGCTGGCTCTGCAATTGTCGGAAGTCTTCAGACTATCGTTTCAAGAAAACTCGCTCCTGCTGAACCAGCAGTAGTTACAGTTGGAACATTTAATGCCGGTGAGAGATGGAATGTAATCGCAGGTTCCGCTAAGCTTACAGGTACGACTAGATGCTTCAGCTATGATGTATTTAATAAGTTCCCTGAGTACGTAGAGCAGGTCGCAACAGATACAGCTAAGGCTTATGGATGCACAGCTGAAGTTAGAGATACACTCCTCGTACCACCAACTGTCAACGACGAGGGTATGTCAGCGCTTGCTAGAGCCGTGGCACAGGATGTAATTGGGGAGGAAGCTCCTATACACGTTCCGCCAACAGCTGGAGGTGAGGACTTCGCTTACTTCATGGAAAAGGTTCCAGGATGTGTGCTACTACTCGGTGTTGCAGATGAGGCTTCTGGCGCTTGCTACGTTCAGCATCACAGCAAGTTCACTGTATATGAGCCTGAGCTTATAAGGGGTGCTCAGATTTACGCTAAGGTAGCTATGGACTTTAACGCAGGTAGAGAAGTTTAGAAATCAATAGTTTGATTCAATCAAGTACGAATTAGAATGATGTTAGAGTCACATAGACAAAGTGATTATGAGGTGCTAATACAGGATTAGATACAAATACATAGAATATGAATAAAAAATGGTTAGATGTTAACCAGCAAGCAAAAAGCACTGTAGCCCATGGGCTACAGTGCTTTTTCAATTGCATAAAGTGGTGCGCCCGAGCGGATTCGAACCGCTGACCATTTCATTCGGAGTGAACTACTCTATCCCCTGAGCTACGGGCGCGCATAATCCGCAGTCCTGCGGATTATATCGTATGAATCGATATGCCTCAAATGTCCGAAGCCTTAAGCCTAAGCATTTAAGCTGATTCAGAACACTAGAGCAAATCAATCATATCTAGCTTATACCGTTCTGTGCATCGAGCTCCTCAGCTTCAGGCATCGACTGCATCGCTTCTAGGACAATCTCAAACAATTCATTGAGCTCGACGCCCATCATATCGGCTCCGCGCTTTATTACATCTCTATCGCAGCCTGCTGCAAACTTCTTGTCCTTGAATTTTTTCTTAACCGACTTAACATCCATATCCTTGCAGCTGCGAGACGGTCTGAGTAAAGTCGCTGCGCCGATGAGACCTGTGAGCTCATCTGAAGCAAATAGAAATTTTTCCATCTCGTGTGTCGGCTCGACATCTACGCAGATGCCGTAGCCGTGGCTACATACTGCATGAATGAGTTCCTCTGGTGTATTGATTTCAGCGAGCAGTTCTGGTGCTTTCTTGCAGTGCTCTTCCGGCCATTTTTCAAAATCCACATCGTGAAGCAGACCTGCTAGGCCCCAGAAATCCGGATCATAGCCGTGCTTTTCGGCATAATAACGCATCACGCCCTCTACTGTAACAGCATGGTGGAGATGAAACGGCTCTTCGTTATATTTTTTTATCAGCTCCCAAGCGGAGTCTCTATTGAAATTATCTGACATAATATCCCTCCAATCCAAAATCCCTAAAAAATAAAATATACTCACCAAGGTGTTATAAAGCCATACATAATCCCCTGTATTATACGGCTTTTACGTTAGCAAATATGTAGAATATTATAGCAGAAAATGATATAATATGCGACATTGTAGTGTGTAAAAATGCACACATTAATTCTACAGAACCGCTGAAATTTAAGCGTGTTAGACGGTATGTGCAAGTTGCTGAGCAATGAGCATGCCTAACTATATGTTACGAAAATAGGGGACTAAGATGGGAAACACGTTATATCTGATAAGACATGGTGATACAGAGGGAACGCTTAAGGATCTGTTTTACGGAAGCACTGATTTGCCTCTTGCTGAGCAAGGTGTAAAGCAGATTAAGATGCTCTGTGATAAGGGGGCATATCCTGAAGCGGATGGGGCTAAGCTCTATACATCTGGGATGCTGAGAACTGAGCAGTCATTTGAGCACATATACGGGGACATTGATCACGAAATTATTTCCGATCTCAGAGAGGTTGGAGTTGGCATATTTGAGATGAAGACAATGGATGAGGTTCTCCAGCATGATGAGGCTAGAGCTTGGCTTGAGGGCAAGAAGGAATACATGGATTTTCCTGAAGGTGAGACTAATGATGGATTTATTGAGCGTGTATCCCGTGGTCTTGATGTGTTAAAAAGTGATGTAACGCACTCGGATGTCATAGGGGTGTTCCATGGAGCCGTTATTTTTACATGCATGGAGATGATGTTTCCATCTGTGAAAGAGAAGGCGTGGCACTGGACACCTAATCCCGCAAGTGGGTATGCGGTAACTTTTGAATATGGAAAGCCAGCTAGATATAGAGAAATAGGATAGAAAGATGGTTCTCTCGCTCTGCGAGAGAGCTTTTTTCGTTGTTTCATCACTTATCTGCAGTTTAATGTAGTATAATTAATCGGATACACACAGATATAGGAGAGTGAATCAAGTTAAATGACACCATACATTATAAGTATTGTGATTTTGCTCGTGTTATCGGGCATTTTTTCCGCCACTGAGACGGCGTTCACTTCGGTGAGCAAGATAAAGATGAAGAATCTGGCGAGCGATGATAACGAGAGTGCTAAGCTCGTACTGGAGATAACGGAGAACTTCGATAAGTTCCTCACTACGATTTTAATAGGCAATAATATTGCCAATATCGCGACGACTTCAATAGCTACAGTTATGTTCATCAAGCTATATGGTCACTACGGAGCGACTATTTCGACTGTTGTTGTGACGGTTTTAGTCCTGGTGTTCGGGGAGATATCACCTAAGAATATCGCCAAGGACAAGGCGGAAGGGTTATCTCTATTCATGGCACCGGCCGTAAAGGTCATGATGTTCCTATTTACACCGCTCAACTGGGTGTTTGGCGTCTGGAAGAAGCTAGTCGATAAAGTTTTCAAGATTTCGTCTGAGCAGGTTTACACAGAGGATGAACTCAAGACAATCGTCGAGGAAGCCAAGACTGGCGGGAGCATCGAAGAATCACAGAGCGAACTTATCACTAATGCAATCGAGTTCGCTGACTTAGAAGCGATAGACATAATCACACCTCGAATAGACATAATCGCTATCGAGCTCGGTTCACCTATCGATGAGATAGCTAAGCTTTTCAAAGATACAGGCCTTTCGAGACTCCCGGTTTTCGAAGATGATCTCGACAATATCATCGGAATTCTCAATCAGAAGGACTTCCATAACTATGTAGTGGGCGAGGGTAAGAGTGTAAATCTCTATGTAAAGCCGGTTGCATACGTAGCTGAATCGATTAAAGCATCGGTGCTTCTCAAGAAGATGCAGACAAAGGCAACTCACATGGCGATCATCGTAGATGAATACGGCGGCACCACAGGTCTCGTAACGATGGAGGACATCATCGAAGAGCTAGTCGGAAAGATATATGACGAGCATGATACCGTCGAGATGAGAGAGGTGACGGATTTAATAGACGGTTCATATTCTGTAGCTGGAGGAACTAATGTTGAAAAATTCTTTGAGCTTCAGGGTGAAGATATAGACATAGATGCTACGACGGTAAATGGTTGGGCGATGATTGAGCTCGACCGCATACCAAAGGTTGGAGACACATTCGAGTATGAATCAAAACACAAGCTTTTCAAGGTCAGAGTTACAAGAGCGGATGCCAAGAGAGCACTTAGACTTCATATTCGCGTCGAAGACAAGCCTCACGAAGACGAGGATGACAACTAGGATACTTAGCTAAGACATTAGTATTAAAAGCATATATAAAGTATTATCGAGAAGGAAGGGAGCCACGTAAATGGGTTTAGTAGAAAAGATATTTGGAGATCTCAACAAGAGAGAGGTTAAGAAGATAGAGAAAATCGTAGATGTGATTGAGTCTTACGATGAACAGATGCAGAAGCTCACTGATGAGGAACTTCGCGCTAAGACAGAGGAGTTCAAGAAGCGTCTAGGAACTATCAGAGAAGATGGCGATGAAGGTCCGTTTGAGACTGTAGATGACATTTTGCCAGAGGCATTTGCCGTGTGCCGTGAAGGTGCGGTTAGAAGCCTCGGCATGAAGCACTTCCGTGTGCAGCTGATAGGTGGTGTGGTGCTTCATCAAGGAAGAATCGCTGAGATGAAGACTGGTGAAGGTAAGACTCTCGTGGCTACGCTCGCTGCATATCTGAATGCACTAACTGGCAAGGGGGTTCATGTAGTCACCGTAAATGATTACCTCGCAAAGCGAGATGCTGACTGGATGGGAAAGCTATATACATTCCTTGGACTTACAGTTGGCTGTGTTATCAATTCGCTTGAGGGAGATGACCGCAAGGCTGCATATATGGCAGATATCACATACGGCACGAACAACGAGTTTGGTTTTGACTACCTGCGCGATAACATGGTTACTTATCAGGAAGAACTAACTCAGCGTGAGCTTAATTTTGCCATCGTCGATGAGGTAGACTCAATCCTCGTCGATGAAGCTCGTACTCCGCTCATCATCTCCGGTAAAGGTGTTGATTCAAGCGATATGTATCGCACTGCAAATGTATTCGTAAAGACTCTCATCCGTGACACTACGAGCGATGAGGAAGAGGGTGAGAACGGAGTACATGGAGATTACACGGTGGATGAGAAGGACAAGCAGGTTGCCCTCAATGAGACCGGTATAAAGGCTGCCGAGGAGTATTTCGGCATCGAGAACTTCTCAGATCCAGATAATATGGAGCTTAACCACTATGTAAATCAGGCTCTACACGCTAATTACCTCATGAAGCGTGACGTGGACTATATCGTCAAGGACGGTGAGATTCTCATCGTCGATGAGTTCACTGGACGTCTGATGTACGGTAGAAGATTTTCAAACGGATTACACCAAGCCATCGAGGCTAAGGAAGGTGTATCAGTAAGATCAGAGTCCAAGACTCTCGCAACAATTACGCTCCAAAACTACTTCCGTATGTACAAGAAACTATCTGGTATGACGGGTACTGCCAAGACAGAGGAAGATGAATTTAGAGATATATATAACATGGACGTAGTTGTCATCCCGACTAACAAGCCTATTGCGAGAACAGACCTAGATGACTCCGTGTATGCTCGTCAGACTGGTAAATACAAAGCTATTGTAGATAGAGTTGCGGAAGCTCATGAGACAGGACAGCCTGTTCTCGTAGGTACTATTTCTATTGAGATATCAGAGCTAATCAGTGAGATGCTCAAGAAGAAGGGCATAAAGCACAGCGTACTCAATGCTAAGCACCATGAAAAGGAAGCTGAAATCGTAGCTGAAGCAGGTCGTAAGGGCGCCGTTACAATCGCTACTAACATGGCTGGTCGTGGTACCGATATCATACTTGGCGGAAATCCAGATTTTGAAGCTAGGCGCGAGATGAAGAAGCTAGAGTATACCCCTGAGCAGATTGCATTTGCAACAGGTTTTGAAAAGTCTGATGACGAAGAACTAAACGCCGCTAGAGAGAAGTATCAGGAACTCTTAAAGCAGTTTGCCGCTGAGAGAAAGGATGAGCAAGAGGAAGTACGAGCGCTCGGTGGACTCTGCATCATCGGTACGGAGAGACATGAATCAAGACGTATTGATAATCAGCTACGTGGACGTTCTGGACGTCAGGGAGACCCTGGTGTTACACAGTTCTTCATTTCACTTGAGGATGATCTGATGAGGCTCTTCGGCGGAGAGAAGATGCAGAGAATTGTCGAGACTGTTGGTCTTAGCGACGAAGATGCACTTGAAGCAAAGGTGCTTTCGAGAAGAATTGAAAACGCTCAGAAGAAAATCGAGGGAAAGAACTTCGGTATTCGTAAGTATGTCCTACAGTACGATGACGTTATGAACAGACAGAGATCGCAGATATATGAGCAGCGTAAAATGGTACTCGACGGCGAGAATCTGCGTGACTATATAATGGGAATGGTGGAAGAGCTAGTAAATGGCATAGTTGCACCGATTACCATGGAGACTCGTTTCTCAGAAGACTGGGATATGGACGAGATCTTCTATGGCTGTGAGCAGATTACCCCGGCCTTTAAGGGCAGACTCAGCTATACAGATGAGGAGCTGAGAGATCTCGATGAGGATAAGCTTCGCGAGGATATCATGAATGTCTTTGAGGAGATATACCGTGAGAAGGAAGAGGAAGTTGGCATCGAACATATGCGTGAAGTTGAGCGTATGATTATGCTCAGAGTTGTTGATAACCGCTGGATGGACCACATCGATGCGATGGAACAGCTCAAGAACGGAATTGGACTTCGTGGATACGGCCAGCAGGATCCTGCTGTTGCTTATGCAAAAGAAGGCTTCGGTATGTTCGAGGAGATGATTGCGGATATCCGTGAGGAGACTGTAAAATACTGCTTCAATGTAACCGTCGAGACCCGAACTGAACGCCGTACAGTTTCAAGGGATGAGGTTGAACGCAAGGAAGAGTATTATGATGAGGATATCGCAGCTGCTCATGGGGATGAACAGCAGTACCGCGATAACGGAGAACATGTTCAGGAACCGGTTCACCGCGACAGCCCTAAGATAGGTAGAAATGATCCATGCCCTTGTGGATCTGGCAAGAAGTACAAGAATTGTTGCGGAAAGTTTCAATAAGGAACACCGATATAATTAGCAAGGTATGATGTGAGTTCTGCAGTGAGAGCAGGGCTATAGAGTTTAGCTTAATTGATGCGCGATGCTGCTTACTGCGGCTACGCGCATCTGTCATAGATGAGAGGAATTACTATGATTGAATTGGATGAGATAAGACAGGCTTTACCGAACGAACTAGCGAAGCTTAATGAGATTGGAGACTATCTTTGACCCAGATAGTCTTAGGGATAATATAGCGAGCATGGAGCAGGAGATGCTTAAGCCTGGTTTCTGGGATGATCCTGATGATGCGCAGAAACTGATGAAGAGAAAAAAGCATCTCGAAAGTGAGCTCGAGCGTTATGAAGGTCTGCTCAAGGGATTTAATGATATATCTGAGATGATTGAGCTCGCTGAGGAGTACGAGGATTACTCTGAAGCCAAGAGTATAATCAAGGGATACAAGAGGCTGTGTGAGGAGATGGAAGATCTTGAGCTCAGCAGACTTCTGACCGGTAAATACGATGATAAGGATGCGATTCTCAGCATTCATGCTGGCACCGGTGGAGTCGATGCTATGGATTGGGCTGAGATGCTGATGAGGATGTATCTCAGGTATGCAGATCAGCACGGCTTCAAGACGGATGTCGTTGACATACAGAATGATACGCTAGCTGGTATTAAGAGCTGCACAATCGTCGTCAGCGGAATCAATGCATATGGATATTTACGCAGTGAGGCGGGTGTGCATAGACTTGTGCGCATATCACCGTTTAACTCTGCTGGCAAGAGGCAGACTTCGTTTGCTGCGGTTGAAGTCGTTCCGGACCTTGGTGATAGCGTTGAGGTTAATATCGATCCTAAGGACCTCAAGATTGATAAGTATAGGAGCTCAGGTGCTGGTGGTCAGCACGTCAATACTACGGATTCTGCCATTCGTATAACGCACCTCCCTACAAACATAGTTGTAACGTGCCAGAATGAACGCTCTCAGCTATACAATAAGGAGATGGCGATGAAGATATTGGCTTCGAGGCTCCAGCAGCTAGCTGAAGCAGAGCACAAGGAAAACCTTAATGAACTAAAGGGTGACATGAGTCAGGTGACTTGGGGTGCGCAGATTAGGTCATATGTGTTTCAACCTTATACGATGGTGAAGGACCATAGAACCAATGCAGAGGTTGGCAATATAAATGCTGTAATGGATGGTGAGCTTGACGAATTTATCAAGGCCAAGCTAACGCAGGAAGCGAAGGAGAGAAGCATATAATGAAGAAATACATAGTGTTTGATTTCGATGGAACGCTCCTCGATACCGATCAACTTATCATCGATTCGTGGCAGGCGGTTTTTAAGAGATTTAGAGGCAAGGAAGCGGATGAAAACCTCATACTTTCAACCTTTGGCGAGACTGTAGCTAATACGACTAAAGAGCTTTTTGCAGACGAAGATGCAGATGAAGTTTTAGCGGTATACCGAGGATATCAGGCGGAGCACAGTACGGGTGCCTATAAATTATACCCTGGTGTAGAGGAACTCCTCGGCGAGCTTAAAAGACGTGGCTACTCGTTATCGATAGTGACCTCAAGGCTCGGGAACACAGCAATGCAGTATCTGGGAGAGATGGGGATAAAGGACAAGTTCGATGCCATCATCACAGCAGATGATGTAACTAGGCATAAACCAGATCCTGAACCACTTTTAGAAGCACTGAAGAGGCTAGGAGCAAAGCGAGAGGAAGCTATAATGCTAGGTGATACTAGATTTGACATTGGCTGCTCTATCAATGCCGGAGTAGACAGCATACTGGTCTGCTGGGGCCTTAGGGGCGGTAACGTTCCACTGGGCGGAATAGAGCCTATGTACAGAATAAGCAAACCTGTGGAGTTATTTGAAATAATCGAGGAATGAGATGCTGAACCTATTTATGGCACGAGAGTGCATGAACAAGGAGAAGTTCATATACGAGAATATAAAAGGCAAGACGTATGTATTGGTTCCGAACCAGTACACCCTTGTCGCGGAAGAACAGGCACTTAAGTACACAGGTAGTGCCTGTCTTCTTGATATTGAAATTCTTTCATTAAATAGATTAGGTCAGAGGATAATGGCAGAGTACGGTAAGGAGAATATCGAAATTCTCGACAAGTATGGTCGCCATATGCTTCTGTACAAGATTATAAAGTCGCATAAAGATGAGCTTGAAGTATTTAAAGCTTCAGCTGAACAGAGCGGATTTATAGATATGGTCAATGACTTCATCGCTGATTTCAAGCAGCAAGACTGCTCACTAGATGAACTCAAATCTGCAATCGATTCAGATAGTAACAGCGAGCTGCTTTCACACAAGCTGCATGAATTGATGCTTATAATCGATGAATATGAGTTAGAGCTAGAAGGTAGATACATAGATTCTGAAGACTATATCTCGATGTATGTATCGTTAATCGGAGAGTCGACGCTACTTGATAATCATTCGGTATGGGTGTATGGATTTGATACTCTTGCGCCCAAGTCGATGGATGCACTAATTGAGATGGCAAAGCGTGTAGATGTCAATATTATGGTCAATATCAGTGACTTTGATCTAGACACCATCTTGATAGCAGCGCTGACATCTAGGGCGGATTCGGCGGGTGTAGCAATATCAAAGGAATATGTGCCTGATGAATATAGAGCATATGGTAGAGAGACGCTCGACTATTTGGAGGAAAATCTATTTAGGACCGTGTTAAGCTCGAGAGAGTCCGTAATGAAGATGCCGGATGAAGATACGATAAATGATGAAGTAAGACTTGTTGAGTGCGCAAATCCTTTCTATGAAGCGGAGAGTGCCGCCTCATATATATATGAGCTAATTCGCGATAAAGGATACAGGATGAATGATATTGCTGTAATCTGTAATGATGATTCATCTAGGAAACCCATAATTCGCAGAACTTTTGAGGAGTACGGGATTCCACTTTTTGTCGATTCCAGAAGGACGATTACTGATTCGATGGCTGCGAGATTTATCGTGAGTCTTCTAGAGTTTGTGCTTCAGGGGTATAGGACTTCAGCTCTGTTCGTAATGCTCAAGACTGAACTTACGAGTATTGAGAGGGAAGATATTGAAATGCTGGAGAATTATGCACGTAATTACAGGATACGTGGTAATATGTGGACTAGAGCATTTAAGTACGGGCATTTCGAGTATACTGAAGAAGAATTTGAAAGGCTTGAGAGCACGAGAAGCTACATAATGGAGCAAGTTGCGAAGCTTCGTGAGATAGCGGAGAGTTCGGGAACAGTTGCTGAGTTCGTGTTTGATTTGATTAAAATCTTGGAAGAAGAATGGGAACTGCCAAGCAGATTACAGGCTGTATCTGAATCTCAAGCTGAAGAGGGATATAACGAGGAGGCGCAGAATACCGCCCAGAGCTATGAGGCCTGCGTCAAGATTCTGGAACAATTAGCAGCCGTGTTGGGCGATGAAACCTTTGATAGAACGAGGTCCGAAGAGATATTACAGCTATACAAGAAAGGTCTTGAATCCGTTGACATCGGAATCATTCCACCTGCACTGGATGGAATAATTATGGGATCTATGATCAGGACAAGGCCAGGACCGCTTAAAGCGATGGTTGTTCTTGCAGCAAATGAAAGTGTGCTTCCCATGGAGCCTGCTTCAGAGGGGATTTTCTCTGTAGATGAAAAGGAGTTTTTTAAGGAGCACAATTTCCCTATTGGACATCTTGATGAACTAAAGATGACTGAGGAAAACGTGGCTATGTATAGGCTAATTTCGAAGCCGTACGAGAGATTATACATGAGCTGGTCGCTTTCTGATTCGGAGGGGCAGGACTGTAAACCATCCTCGCTTGTTGATGCGTTCAGGTCGGCACTACCATCAATCAAGATCCACAAAGATGTCATCTCAAGTGGATTAGATATAAATGTCATAAATAATCCTAAGACAGCTATGCGCCACTTGCTCAACTATCTGAAGGGCAGGCGGTCACTAGAGCATCTAGCAGATGAGAAAAAAGCTAAGATGATTACCGACTCAATAATTGCTTGGTATCGAAATAACGATCCGGAGACATTCGATGCAGCCATGAAGGCCGCGAGAGACGATAACTCTGCGGAGCCTATCTCTAGTGCTATGGCGGAGCGGTTGTTCGCTAGGCCAAGTGGTGACTTCTCATTCTCACCGACTAGAATCGAGAGCTTTAATCACTGCCCATTCAAGCATTTTGTATCATATGGTTTAAGACCCAGAGAAGATCGTGAGTTTAGCGGTTCCTCTCGTGAGATAGGAGATATATACCACGAATGCATCATGAAGGTCTCCAAAAAACTAGAGACTGAAGGGCTTTGGGCTAGTATCATTGATGAAGAGATTAGGAATCTTGTTAGAGCTACGCTCGAGGAAATCGCTGGTGACTATAGAGATGGGCTCTTTGCCTCCGATGGTCGTGAGCAGTATAGACTTGAGAGAGTCGCAAGGGTTTGTTCGCGTGTAGCAGGAAACCTCGCAGAACAGATTAGACTAGGTAAGGTCGAGAAGTCCTATTTTGAAGAGGAATTTAAGAGGGGCAAGCTTTTTGCACCTATTGAACTCGAGATTGATGGTAAAAGGATTTTTATCGAGGGCAAAATCGATAGGGTCGACGTTTTTGAAGGTGGCGATATAAGAATAATCGACTACAAAACCGGGTCAGATAAGGTTGATATAGAGCAGATGAGGTGTGGATATAAGATGCAGCTCATGGTGTACATGCAGGGCGCTAAGTCTGAGGAAAGGAAGCCCGCTGGTGTGTTCTACTATAATATCAAGGATATTTCGGTGAATGTAGAAGGCTCAAAGGATGCTTCTGAGGTGGTGGATAGCGAGCTTAAGAAAGGCTTGATTTTAAATGGACTATGTATCGATGAAAAAGATGTCATAGAAGAGATGCCAAGCTCTCTACTCGGCAATAAAAAGATGATCATAACCCGTGATTTGTTCGAGAGTATAGAAGAGGACGTATACCAGTCGATTCACGATATCAGTGAGCAGATTGTCGCTGGAGATGTGAGCATATCTCCAACAAAAAAACGCACTTCAAGTGATAACAAAGGAGAATGCACATACTGCAGCTATAATTCAATCTGCAGATTTGATGTAACGTATAGAGGAAACAAGTATAGGGAAGTAGATGGGTAAATTAAAGATAGCATCTATCGGAAGCAGTAGCTCCGGTAATGCGTATATCGTTTCGGATGGAAATACGAGATTGCTGCTAGATGTTGGTCTCACAGCAAAGCGAATTAAGGAGGGACTTGCCGAGTGCAGACTCGGTGTGGAGGATATTCAAGGGATATTTGTCACACATGAACATACCGATCACGTCAAAAGCATAAGGGCAATCGCAAAGGCTTGTACGAATGCAAAAGTGTATACATCTCGAGGAACGATATATAACTGTGATAAGTTTGAATATGTAAAGCCAGAGCAGCTAGGGTGTATGGCAGCACAGGATATGGTCAGAATTGGGGATATATGTATTAAGGCATTTTCCCTTTCCCACGATGCAAGCGAGCCGATAGGGTTTAGCTTTACCGAGGACGGAGAGCAGCTATCTGTTGCAACTGATACAGGGATAGTTACGGATGAGATTGCTGAAGAACTTGCTAGTGCAGACACTCTCGTGTTCGAAGCGAATCATGAGGAGAGCATCCTTCAGATGGGAGATTACCCATATTCGCTAAAGTGCCGCATCCTAGGAGAATATGGCCACCTTTCCAATGTGACCAGCGGGATTGCTCTTGCTAGGGGACTGCTTGCGCGAAAGGAAGCTGGTCTTCCGAGCCCCACGCAGCGAATAATGCTCGCACATTTGAGCACTCATAACAACACACCGGATACGGCATTGCTGACTGTTAAGAATATCTTGGATGAGAATGATCTGTGTCAAGAGAATGATTTTATGATAAAAGTGGCGGCAAAGGACAAACTGACGACACTATAAGATTTAAATAGTAAAATCAAAGGAAGTTATATGAAAATTAGAATAATTTGTATAGGAAAGCTAAAAGAGAAATACTGGACGTCTGCTGCAGCTGAATACAGCAAGCGAATATCAGGATATGCGAATATTGAGATTGTAGAACTCAAGGAGAGTAAGCTGCCTGCAAATCCGTCTGCATCTGATGAGAATGCAGTGCTTATCCGCGAAGGACAGAACATCCTAAGCAAGATAAAGGACAATGACCATGTGATTGCTATGGAAGTGGAAGGTGAACAGCTTGATTCAGTAGAGTTAGCTAAGAAAATTCAGTGTGCGTTCGATACAAAGTCTTCTACCATAGACTTTGTAATCGGTGGCAGCCTTGGTCTTTCAGATGAAGTGAAAAAAAGGGCGGACTACGGGTTATCGTTTTCAAAGATGACATTCCCGCACCAGATGGCGAGGATTATGCTTCTCGAGCAGATATACAGAGCTTTTAAGATTAACAGTGGAGAGACATACCATAAGTGATTGCATCCACGCATGTGATTGTATCGGATAATCCAATCAATGTGCATGCAATGATGCATTTAGCGCAGAAATAATATACAAGAAGACCTCCACTTAAGTGGAGGTCTTCTTGTACTTTTTACTTTATACTTTGCGAACATTATGAGGGTTAGGGATGTCTCGTAATGTCGTAAACTAATTTATCTAGCCAGCTGTGGCTTTTTTATTAAAGGTGCCACTGCCGGGATGACGATGCTGGTGAGTATGAGAATTCCACCAATCATGCCAGTAGTTCCTAGCCTTTCGTTCAGGAATGTGTATCCGAGTATCGCAGTGACGAGCGGATTGAATGCGCAAAATAACCCTGAGATAGATGCAGACAATTTGCTCTGTGCAACTGGCTGGAGAGTGAAGCCAAAGCAGGTGCAAACTATTGCTAGGAACATTATCACTCCCCACGCCTTTGGGGCGGTAGGGAAGCTTGGCCCTTCAACAACCATAGCCAGTATGTATGATGAAGCTCCTATAAATGCAACTTGGAATATTCCGAGCATAAAAGGATCATCGCGCTTTGAAAATCTATCGGTAGCCACTACAGCGCAGGTGTATGCTAGTGCGCTGAGTATGCACATGAATTCTCCGAAGGTTAGTCCTATATGACCATCCTTAAGTGTCAGGAATCCAACACCAGCTAGTGCGACTAGAGCGCTGATAATTGCGGAAGCTCTAGGGATTCTTCTAACTAACAATGCATCTGCTAGCGGAACGAAAATAATCGCTGTGTTCTCTAGGAATGATGTAGTCGAAGAATTTGTCATCTTGAGTCCAATCAATTCAGTGGTCATCGTCAGTAAGAAGAAAAAACCAATGATTGAACCATGGATGACAAGCTGCTTGTCAACTTTCTTGATATCCTTGCGGAATAGGAAGAGTAAAATAATAGCAGCAAGTGGGAAGCGGTAGCCGTTCAATGTGAGCGGCCCCATATATGATAAACCCGTTGTTGCGAATAGGAGCGAGGTTGCACGCAGTGAAATTACTGTAAATAGCAATATCATAGCGCAATTTCTTCTCTTCGTATTCACCTCGGATCCCCACTTTCTTAATGTAAACTGATGTAACTAAATTATAATAAAAAATCTATTTTGATAATATCGCTAAATAATCAACCGTGTTATGATAAAATATCATAATAAGGTTAAATCTTTAAAGCAGTTCTGCCATAGGTTAGAAATAAGGATATAAGAGGATATAAAATGGAAGTTGAGAAAGTCAAGGCACTGCTTCGTGCAATTGATCTGGGGAACATGTCTTCAGCAGCTGCTGAACTCGGATATACTCCTTCAGGCATTAGCCGTATGATGGCATCATTAGAGGAAGAGACAGGGGTGCGTCTTGTAAATAGAAATAGGAATGGCATTTCACCTACAGAGGCGTGCAAACAGCTTCTGCCCAGCTTCATATCTCTAGTTAATTCTGCCAATCACTTAGAACAAAATATCGCAGAAATTAGTGGAGTGATAACAGGCGAAGTTCGCGTTGCCACAGCCTATTCCACATACTACAAGTTTCTCACGGATCTGATCAAGGAGTTTTGCGTAGAGTATCCGGGCATTGCTGTTGATGTTACTGCAGGAAGGAGCTCGGCCCTCATGGCAGAACTTGAACGCGATAAACTGGACTTTTGTCTTATAAGCTACCGGGAGGGTACCTGTGAATGGATACATCTCATTGATGACCCATTTTACATATGGGTGCCAAATGACCATCCAGCAGTAGCTGATGGTGTTTATGATATACACAGGATATATGATGATAGTTATATCGATTTATATCCTGGTCGAGAGAGTGACGGTTCTTTGATGTTCAAGTCATATGATATCAATCCACCTATTAGGTATAAAACTTCAGATGCTTTCGCTGCATATTCAATGGTTGAAGCAGGATTGGGAGTGACTACGGTTAATGGAGTTTCAATAAATCAATGGCACGGAAATGTCACGGCGCTACCGATTTCACCGAGCTATAATGTTCCCATAGGTATTGCAGTTCCTGAAACTGGGAGAATATCACCGGCGGCTAAAAGATTTAGAGATTTCGCGCTTGTTTTTTTTGAAGAACATAAACGGCGTGTGATGGATATTATTAATGATAATGATAAAAAATAGTTTAATTTATAAGGATGCAATATAATATAGCTAAATGATATATGTGGCATAATGATAAAGGATATGGAGGTGCTATGATGAATAAGAAGCATAATAAAGCTGGAAATGCAGTGAATGAGCATAATTTAAAACAGGTATTTAAGGCAGATAGACCGCACAAAAACCGCAAAGAGCGAATGGCGAGGATTATGGCTATATTGATGATTGTACTTATGGTAGGGTTCTCATTTATAACTGCGGGCATATTTCTTTTAGATTAGAATATAATTAAATGGATAAAAAATTGTGTAAAAATTGGTTGTGATATATTCCATGACAAGGCTTTGACAAGTCAAAGCCTTGTTTTTTTGCCCGTTGCTGGTTTGTAAAGAATTTTAATGAGTGATATAATTCAGATTAAATCACGTCCTATATGATTTTGGGCCATTTGGCTAATTTTACAGGACAGAAAGGATAACGCTTATGTCGATAGCAGGTATTGAAAAAGTCAGGGAAGCTGAGGCGAAAGCAGCTCAGATTAAAAAATCATCTGAAGAAGCTGCAGCCCAGATCATAGCTGACGGCAAGAAAGAATCTAAGGTTCTACTAGAAGATGCCGAAAAGAAAGGCACCGAAACTTACAAGGCTGCGATTGCATTCGCCGAAGCTAAGGCAGAAGAGTCATATCAGAAGAAGGTAGATTCTGAATCCGTTTTGTGCGAGCAACTTAAAGCCTCAGCTAGAGAGAATCTTATGCAAGCAGCTTCAGCAATCGTCGGAAAGGTAGTGGGTACTTATGGCAACGATTAAAATGAAAAAGTTGTCCGTCATAGGTATGAACGATGAGAAGCAAGCTCTGATTAAAGATCTCATGGATCTCGGGGTTGTCGAAGTCGCAAAGCCTGAAGACAAGCTTCAAAGCGAAGAGTGGACGAATCTTGTCGTGAAGGATGGCGATGAAGCCGCTTTGGCAGAATTCGACAAGAAAATCTCCGATGCTGAATCAGCACTATCTTTATTAGATAGATATGACGGCAGTAAAAAGCCAATGTTTCCAGCCCGCAGGGTTGTGACAGAAGCTGAGTATAGTGAGATTTTAGGCAAAGAGAAGGAGTTTGAGGAGAAAGTACATCTCTTAAATGAGTACGGAAGTGCTATTGCCGATGCTTACAGTAAAGCAAACTCGGCAGAGGTACTTAAGCTGTCGCTTGAACCTTGGAGAGCATATAAACTTCCTATTGAACTCACAGCGACAGCATGTCTAAGCATACGCATCGGACTGATGCCACTAAGCACAGATGTTCAGGAAGTCGAGAACGAACTGGAAGCTGCTGGATTACCTTCAGTAGTACAGTGTGTCAACAAGGACAAGGAACAGATGTATGTCAGCGTGTGGTATTTTAGGGATGACGAAGATGCTGCACTCGAAATTATCAAACGCTATGGCTTTACCCTTGCTCCAATTGCAGAGCTTGAAGGAACGGCAGAGGAGAATATCTCTAGAGCTGAGCAGGCGATTGCCGATGCTAATAGTGAGAGAGAGAGTCTTGAACTCAAGGTCAAAGAGATGGAGAAATCCAGAGCCGATGTTGAGTGTTACCACGACATCATGGTAATTGGTCGCGATAAAGCATTCGTTCGTAGTAGACTTCTCACAACTGATGAGACGTTCACCTTTGATGGATGGACACCAAAATTCGCTTCTAGCAAGGTTGAGAAACTGCTAGAAAAATACACATGTTGGTACGAACTGACAGAACCCGATGAAGATGACGATGTGCCGGTGCGCCTACAGAACAAAAAGTTCTTTGCACCAATCGAATTTATCACGGAGATGTATTCGTTACCAAATTGGAAAGAGGTTGATCCGACATCTATATTCTCGATATTCTATATCATATTCTTCGGAATTATGTTCGGAGATGTGGGATATGGAATCATATTATGTGCTATGTCGGTATATGCACTAAAGAAGAACAAGCTGTACGAGGGAGGACCATATAAGCTTCTGAAAGTATTATTCTACAGCGGAATCTCCAGTATATTCTGGGGCGTTATGTTTGGAAGTTTCTTCGGAGACCTCATCCCTGTAGTCGCGAAGACGTTCTTCGGTAAGACAATTGTCATCAATCCGTTATGGCTAGATCCAGCTAAATCACCTATGATATTCCTAGTGTTCTCATGCGGGCTCGGTGTTATACACCTGTTCGTCGGAATGGGAATTAAAGCGTACGAAGAGATAAGGGCTGGAAAGTTCCTCGATGCATGTAAGGATGTATTTGCATGGTATCTCATCGTTGCAGGAATCATATTGATGTTGTTTGGAGCTAAAATTTCTTCTGGAGCTCCAGGCATTGGTAAGATTATGGCAATAGTAGGTCTAGTAGCAGCTATAGTCCTTCCGTTCATAACCAACAAAGGAATTACGAAGGGACTCGGTATCTGGGATATCTATAGTGGATTGACAGGAAATCTGTCCGATATACTCTCGTATTCGAGACTTCTCGGACTTGGTCTAGCTTCTACATCAATAGCTCAGGTATTTAACTTCCTGGCTTCGATGGGAGGCAAAAGTGTAGTCGGAGTGGTTATGTTCCTGGTAATAGGAATTCTAGGGCACACACTAAACTTCGGAATCAATGCTCTGGGAGCATTTGTTCACTCATGCAGACTTCAGTATGTAGAGTTCTTCGGTAGATTCTATGAAGGTGAAGGTAAAGCATTTGAACCGTTAAGCAGAGATACGAAGTATATTAATGTAATTAAGGAGGCAAAATAATGAGTTTAGGTCTAACATTAGCTGTACTAGGTGCAGCAATTGCGACAATCGCAGGCGTAGGTAGTGCTATTGGTGTTGGTATTGCCGGTGAGGCAGCTGACGGTGTAATGTCTGGTGACAAGGTGAGCTTCGGTTCAACACTTGTACTTCAGGCTCTCCCTGGAACACAGGGTATTTACGGAATGGTTATCGCTATCCTGATTCTTACTAAAATTGGAATTCTCGGTGGCAACCTTGCAAGTGTTTCTACAACACAGGGACTTGCATTCCTGTTTGCAGGAGTTCCAATCGGAGTTGTAGGCATCGTCTCTGGATATACACAGGGTAGAGCAGCAGCTGCTGGTATGCAGCTCATCTCCAAGAAGGACGGAGCTCTAGGTAACGCTATCATCTATGCTGTAATGGTGGAGACATACGCTATCCTAGCATTCATCATCTCGTTCCTTATGTACAACGGCGTTCAGATTGGTTAATAGCACACAAATCGTTGTAACTAATTTATAGAAAGGGACGGTAAGAATGAGTATAGAGTCTATAACTGAGCGAATCCTAAGGGAGGCTCAGGCTTATTCCGACAGTCAGAGAAGCGAGGCAGAAGCAGTCAAAGCCGAAATACTCAAAGAGGCACAGGTAGAGGCAGATGAGCTCCTACGAGGCTACGAGGAAAAGGCTAAGAATGATGCCGAAGTCCTAGTTAGCAGAAGACAGTCGGTTGCGGACCTCGATGCGCGCAAGATGAAACTCGCTGCTAAGCAGGCTGTTATTGATGAGTGCTACAAAGAAGCAGTTGATATGATTCTTAGCCTAGAAACCGGAGAGTATGTTAAGTTTATCTGCAGACAGCTCGGTGCATATCAGCAAGAAGGTGGAGAGGTTCTGCTTAATAAAACAGATAGAGACAGAATAGGTGCTGACCTTGTAAATCTATTCAAAGGTACAGCGCTTACACTAAGTGATGAAACCGTTGATATTGAAGGTGGATGTATACTTAGAAGAGGTAATATCTCATACAATGCTTCGCTAGAGAAGCTGTTATCAAATGCAAGAGAAGAGTTGACCGCAGAGGTTGCTGGAATTCTGTTCAAGTAACCGCTTTAACCAGAAAGGAGGCATATTTTGGGAACTGATTTCGTATATGCGAGCTCATATGTGAGAAGCCAAGAAGGAAAGTTGCTCTCAAGTGAGCAGTTACGCAATATGACAGAGTCTAAAAATATCGACGATATATGCAAAGTTCTGCAAGATGCTGGTTATGGTTCTGAAGGCAACGCTTTGTCTGCGGCAAATTATCAAGAAGTGCTTAAGGAAGCCGAAGCGTCATTCTTCGCTGAGGTGAAAGAACTTAGCAAGGACAGTAAGGCACTCAATATATTCTGCTATCCTGCTGATTACCATAATTTAAAGGTACTACTTAAAGCAGAGTCACTAGGTGTTGATAGAGACGAGCTGCTTATGGAAAGTGGAACTATCAGTGCAAGCGAGATGGCTAAGAGCGTCAAGGAACGTTCTACTATGAACCTCACAGAGAATATGGCAAGTGCACTCACTGAAGCGGTAGATGTTCATGCTCGTACTAATGATCCGCAGATGATTGATTTTGTCTGTGACAAGTACTGCTTTGCAGATATTATCGAAGCAGCAGAAGCATCAAAGAACAGCTTTGTTAAAGGCTATGTATCGCTTTGGATTGACACTGTTAACCTCAAGACATTTGCGAGAGTTAAAAAGATGGGACAGCCATGGAATTACTTTGAAAATGTATTTATTCCGGGCGGAACTGTAGATTTACAGGTGTTCCTAGGTAGTTACGAGGATGACTTTAAGCAGGCCACAGAAAAATTCCAGGCTTACAACATCGCAAAAGCAGTGAGCGAAGGAGGAGAACAGATTGACAATAGCGGTGATTTTACACTGCTTGAGAAGATTTGCGATAACCTTCTCGTGGAATACAGCAGAGAAGCTAAAACCGTGACATTTGGTCTTGAACCATTGGTTTCGTATCTAGTGGCTAGGCAGAATGAGGTAAAAGCTATCCGCATCGTGCTTGCTGGTAAGCTTGCTAAGATGAGCCCAGAATTAATTAGAGAAAGACTGAGGGAGACTTATGAGTAAGATTGGTATTATTGGTGATGCCGATAGTGTGCTAGGCTTCAAGGTCTTTGGGCTAGATGCATTCGCGTGCAGAAACAAGGAAGAAGCCGCAGATAAATTGCATAGTATCGTAAAGGATGATTATGGAATCATCTATATCACTGAAAAGTATTACAAAGAAATAGGTAATGAAATCGCAAAATATGAAACCCTTCGTATTCCAGCAATAGTTCCAATTCCTGGAAGCGATGGGGGCTATGGCGCAGGCCTTAACAACGTCAAGAGGGCTGTTGAGAAGGCTGTTGGTGCTGACATACTATTTGGCGATAAATAATGGAGGTAATCATGGAACAAGGTAAAATCGTTAAGATATCCGGACCTCTAGTAGTTGCTTCGGGCATGAGCGACGCAGATATGTATGACGTAGTTAAGGTCGGAAATCAAGGCCTTACTGGAGAAATCATCGAGATGCGCGATGGAAATGCCTCGATTCAGGTATACGAGGAAACCGCTGGTCTACAGCCAGGTGAGCCAGTTTACTCTACTGGGGCGCCACTATCTGTAGAGCTCGGACCGGGACTTATTGAGACCATTTACGATGGAATTCAGAGACCGCTGTCTGTGCTTCTCAAGAAGACAGGCACCAATATCGCTAGAGGTGTATCGGAGCCAGCGCTTGACCGCGACAAGAAATGGGATTTCGTTGCAGTTGCAAAGGTTGGAGACGAAGTTTCGGCAGGAGAAGTTCTGGGTACGGTTGAGGAGACAATCGCCGTAACACAGAGGATTATGGTTCCTTACAAGGTTAGTGGTAAGGTTAAGAGCATCGAAAGTGGTAGCTTTACAGTTGATGAGACTGTAGCAGTTATCGAGGATGCTTCTGGAAAAGACATTGAAATTAAGATGATGCAGAGATGGCCAGTAAGAGTTGAGCGTCCTTACAAGGAAAAGCTTTCACCTGAAGAGCCACTGATCACAGGACAGAGAGTAATCGATACAATGTTCCCAATCGCTAAGGGTGGTGTAGCTGCTGTTCCGGGACCTTTCGGTTCAGGAAAGACTGTAGTACAGCACCAGCTAGCTAAGTGGGCAGATGCTGATATCGTGGTTTATATCGGATGCGGAGAGCGTGGAAACGAGATGACAGACGTACTCAATGAGTTCCCTGAGCTCGTTGACCCTAAGACGGGTGAATCTCTAATGAGAAGAACTGTGCTAATCGCTAACACTTCCGACATGCCGGTAGCTGCGAGAGAAGCATCTGTATATACTGGAATCACAATTGCAGAGTACTTTAGAGATATGGGCTACTCAGTAGCTCTCATGGCTGACTCAACATCTAGATGGGCTGAGGCTCTTCGTGAGATGTCTGGTCGTCTTGAAGAAATGCCTGGTGAAGAAGGTTATCCAGCTTACCTAGCATCCAGACTTGCACAGTTCTACGAGAGAGCTGGTAAGGTTGTATGCCTTGGTAGCGATGGTAGGGTAGGAGCACTATCCGCTATCGGAGCTGTATCGCCTCCAGGAGGAGATATATCCGAGCCAGTATCACAGGCTACACTTCGTATAGTAAAGGTATTCTGGGGACTAGATGCTAATCTAGCGCATGCTAGACATTTCCCTGCAATTAACTGGTTAAACAGCTATTCGCTATATGCAGATAGACTTAACGTATGGTTTGCAGAGAACGTTAACAAGGAATTCCCAAATCATAGAGCAAGAGCTCTCAAGTTGCTTCAGGAAGAAGACGAGCTAAACGAAATCGTACAGTTAGTCGGAGTGGATGGCCTATCTAAGGAAGACCAGCTCAAGCTTGAGGTCTGCAAGATGATTCGTGAGGACTATCTACACCAGAATGCGTTCCACGAAGTTGATACATTTACATCTACGAACAAGCAGTTTAAGCTTCTAGATTTAATCCTTCGTTACTATGATGAGGGGCTAAGAGGACTTCATGAGCATGCTGACTTTAAGGCAATTACTTCACTGCCTCTAAGAGAGGACATCGGAAGATTCAAGTACCTTGAAGAGGATGTGGTAGATGGAGAGTATGCTGTACTTGTTGGCAAGCTAGAGGCTTCTATAGAAGAGCTTATTAAGAAGGCAGGTGAACTGAATGATTAGAGAATATAAGACTATTTCTGAAGTAGCCGGCCCTTTGATGGTTGTTAAGGGTGTAGAAGACGTAGGCTACGATGAACTAGGTGAGATTGAGCTTGCAAATGGTGAGCTTAGACACTGTAAGGTTCTCGAGCTTAACGGCACTGACGCTGTCGTACAGCTATTTGAAAACTCCGCAGGAATGAACCTCAAAGAGAGTAAGGTAAGATTTCTTGGGCACGGAAATCAGCTAGGTGTATCACTCGATATGCTCGGAAGAGTATTTGACGGAATGGGCAGACCTATAGATGGTGGTTCTGAAATTATTCCAGAAGAATACCTCGATATTAACGGACTAGCCATGAATCCGGCTGCAAGAGAGTATCCGTCTGAGTTCATTCAGACTGGCGTATCCGCTATCGACGGACTTAACACTCTAGTAAGAGGTCAGAAGCTTCCTATCTTCTCGGGATCAGGACTTCCACACGCGAACCTCGCAGCTCAGATTGCAAGACAGGCTAAGGTTCGTGGTACAGACAGCAAGTTCGCCGTAGTGTTCGCAGCTGTAGGTATCACTTATGAAGAAGCTGAGTTCTTCATGACAGACTTCCGTAAGAGTGGAGCTATCGATCGTTCGGTAATGTTCCTAAACCTTGCTAACGACCCTGCTGTAGAGCGGATTGCGACACCTCGTATGGCGCTAACTGCTGCTGAATATTTAGCATTTGAACAGAACATGCATGTTTTAGTTATCATCACTGATATTACGAACTATGCTGAATCTCTTCGTGAGGTTTCTGCTGCTCGTAAGGAGGTTCCAGGACGTCGTGGTTATCCAGGATATCTATACACTGACCTCGCTACTATGTACGAGAGAGCTGGTAAGAAGAAGGGAATCGATGGTTCAATCACTATGATTCCAATCGTATCGATGCCTGAGGATGACATCACTCACCCAATTCCTGACCTTACAGGATATATCACAGAGGGACAGATTATCCTATCTAGAGACCTATATAGAAAGGGTGTTACACCACCAATCGATGTACTACCGTCGCTATCACGTCTCAAGGATAAGGGTATCGGTGAAGGCAAGACTCGTAAGGATCACGCAGACGTACTGAATCAGCTCTTTGCTATCTATGCAAGAGGTAAGGAGTGTAAAGAGCTCATGGCTATCCTCGGAGAAGCTGCGCTCAGCGACGTTGATAAGCTATATGCGAAGTTTGCTGATGAATTTGAGAACAAGTATGTATCCCAGGGATACGAGAAGGATAGATCCATTGAGGAAACACTAGATGTTGGCTGGGAGCTTCTCAGAACGATGCCTAGATCAGAGCTCAAACGTGTAAAGAAAGAGTACCTCGATGAATTTTATGACAAGAAGTAGCTCAGTAAGAAAGGGATGATCTTATGGCAAGACTAAATGTTAACCCAACGAGAATGGTCATGTCTAAGCTTAAAGGGCAACTCAAGGTGGCTATCAAGGGTCACAAGCTCATGAAGGATAAGAGAGATGAGCTTATGCGAATCTTTTTAGATCTCGCTAGAGAGATTAAAGCACTTCGTGAAGAGGTGGAGCCAATGCTTGAAGAGGTGTATGGAAGCTTTTCAGTAGCGCGTGCCGTAATGACACCAGAGATGCTAGAGGAAGCTCTAATGTATCCTAAGCAGAGTGTGAAACTCGTTGCAGAAGAGAAAAATGTAATGAGCATCGATGTTCCATCCTTTGATTTTGAGCAGGAGAACACGCAGACAGGAAGCGTGTACCCTTATGGATTTGCGACCACATCAGGTGAACTCGATAAGTCTATTGAGAAGCTCTCCGTTCTTTTCCCTAAGCTGCTTCAGCTTGCTGGAATGGAGAAGGAGGCTATGCTCATAGCTGACGAAATCGAGAAGACCAGAAGACGTGTTAATGCTCTCGAGTATGTCAAGATACCGAACTACAAGGAGACCATCAAGTATATCAAGATGAAGCTTGATGAGAACGAGAGAGGTAACCAGACAAGACTCATGAAGGTTAAGGACATGATGCTGAAAGAGAATATCGAACAGCAGCGTGAAAAGGATGCTGAGATGCTCGCCCAGATGGCAGAGTAAGAGCTTGGGCATATCAATCTAATAAGAAACTAGCGAGATGTAGACTATCTGCATCTCGCTTTTTTAGTGGTAATTAATTATTTTAGCTATCAAGGTACGGAGAACTACGTGCTAAGAATGTACATTATTTGTACAAGAGAATACGTTGACATATGATATTAAAGTGATATCATAACCATATAAATAGCACAGCAATTATGACGATGACAGAGTATCAGCCCACAATCGTTCTTATGGTAAGAGCGATAAATGCGGCGAAGGAACCTGTGTGTGATTACATAAAAGTGCCAGATACCATACCCATGAAAGGAGGATGAAATGAAAAAGGTTATAACTTATATAAAAAATCATATCCCTCTGAGGCAGGTTATTCCATTAATTTTGCTAACGATAATGTTCAGATTAGCTATAGGAGGATTATATGAACTTTTTGTTGAATCTTATATGGATACGTATGGCAATGAGAGTAAAAATGCATATGTATCGGGCTTAGACATAGTCCTCACGGGATTTGGTATATTCATGTGTTTATACGCGATAGTTGTCTATATCGTTGAGAGGCGAAGTCATCTGCCATTTTGGTATGGGAGATGTCAGAGCGCGGGATCTAATGCCAATGCAGTTTTTGAAGCAGCCATTGGAACATCGCTCTTACGTCTTTCGCCAGCTGTAACTGCAGTCATTACGATGATATTCATTATTATATTTACAATAGTAAGCAATATTACGACTAAGCATAGAGAAGAAATAAAACAAAGGTATGTAGGTCATATTGGAAGAACAGTAGACGATTTGAAGCTTAAAGGTAAAGTGGATTTTGGCGGCGAGGTGTTACATGCTCTCGGTAGAGAGGTTATTCCTAAAGATACAGAAGTTAAAGCTGTAGACATTGATGGATATAATATCGTAGTAGAGAGACTTATAAAAGAATAACAATAAAAGAGCTACGAAGTTAACTTCGTAGCTCTCAGACCGTAGACAAAGTCTCGCTATACAAAGGCGAGGCTTTTCTAGTGCACTA